>Ga0209101_1000514_pt1 | contig 31585 bp, 26 predicted proteins | sample ConPoolayeCmetaG_FD_185481 | JGI IMG/M metagenome (GOLD analysis project Ga0209101, IMG submission 185481) | Hot spring microbial mat communities from California, USA to study Microbial Dark Matter (Phase II) - Cone Pool mat layer C metaG... ...
AATAAATTTCTCCAATACGAATACGGTTGCCTGACTTGACAGAATATAGTATAATCGTACATGATCGTCGCCCTGTACCTGCCGGGTCTTGTACCCGCCGGTAACCCGCCGGTAACCCGCCGGTAATCGCCGGTAACCCGCCGGATTTACGTTCGCCGAAATGGGATGCCTGACGTTTTCCTTTCATAGATCGGCCAACCTGCGTAAGAGCAGGCGTTAGAACGTTCGAGATGAACAAGCTCAAAATCGCCCAAAAACCCGGAATATTGACTTTGGTTTTCCTGCTCGTGTTGTGCACCGGCATAGTTGAAGCTCAATCAACACGTGTCAGATATTTTGCAGAGACAGGGTTTAACGTATCGGGCGAGTTTCTCGACTTTTGGGAACAACGCGGCGGGTTGGCGATCTTTGGCTACCCGTTGACCCGCGAGTTTGAGGAAAACGGCCTGACGGTGCAATACTTTCAGCGCGTGCGCATGGAAAAGCACCCGGAAAATCCTCCCCCCTACCGGATTCAACTTGGCCTGTTGGGCGATCAGCTCGGCTTTCGCCAGGCTCCCATCTCCCAGGCTGAAATTCCGCCGCCCGGTCACCCCGACAAACGCTATTTTCCCGAAACCGGGCACACCGTTCAATTCGCGTTTCTCAAATTCTTCCAGGACAACGGCGGCATCGACATCTTTGGCTATCCGATCACCGAATGGATCATCGAGCCGAACGGGCGAATCGTGCAGTATTTCCAACGGGGCAAAATGGAATGGTATCCCGAATATCCGCGTGGACAACGTGTTCAATTGGGCATGCTCGGTGAGATGTATGTCAACCTGTACGTAGACCCCATCTACCGTCAGCCGCAAGACCCCGGCATAGCCCCCGGCACACCGATGCCAACGCCAACCCCATCACTCACATCCGGCCTCCAGAGTCGACGGGTTCAATCGCTCCAAATTGCGGTGACGCTCAAACATGCGATCATTTCCCTGGGCGGAACACAAGTGATGTACGTTTATGTGCGCGATCAAGACGGTCATGGCGTGCCCGGCGTTTCGGTGCGAGTCCAGATCGAATACAAAGGCGAACCCGCGGTTGAATTCATCCTGCCGCCGACCAACGCCAACGGTTATGTTCAATTCGAGTTTCCCATCGGCACACCGGCGCCGGGATATGTGGTGATTGTGAACCTGTTTGCACGTCTGGAAAACATCCAGGCCACAACAAGCACAGCATTTTTGCCCTGGTGGTAACACCCAATCGACGGCTCCGGGCAAAAAACGAGCGGACGAAAAATCGTCCGCTCGTTTTGGTTGATCGAACGGTCATTCCCAGCCGATAATCCACACACACAGCCCGGCAAGCAGGATCGTGGCCACAATCAGGGCGATCATCTGGCCGGGCAACAGGCCTACATCGCGGGCAGCCCAAAGGAGCATGATCACCATGCCCAGGGCCAACACAAACCAACTGGTCAGACGGGGGTGCTTGGAAATAAAATCGCGGATTGCAGTCATTTCTACCTCTGGGTATATTGATCGGCCGTGACACGTCATCCGGCCTATATGGGACGCATGATACGCTTTTCGAGCAGCTTTTTCACCAACATAATCGTGTTTTCGTTGACAAATTCCTGGGCCACCTCGCGCCAGATGACAAAGAGATCGTCCAACTCTTGACGAGTGTAGCCGTTGGCTTCAAAGAATTTGATCGCCTCTGGGGTGATGCGCCGGTCGAAAAAGACAATGGCAACCTCACAAGAAAGCGCTTTGGCTTCTTCTTCGATGGTTTCCAACAAGGGCGCACCGATTTGGGGATAAAATTGTGGTGGATAGACATAAAAATCGTCAATGCAAACCACCAGGTTTTCGGCCCGCCAGCCGGTTACCCCGCCCCCCTTGCGTGACATGGCCAGCCAGTAGCCTTTGTCAAAAAGCAGATCCAACACTTCTTGCTCGCTGGGTGGCTGGCGCCAGCGAATGGTGCCACGCATAATTGCCGTCAAGGTTTTCAGATCGCCGCGCCTGGCCCGGCGCACCGTCACCGCACCCACCACCGGATCGATCACCGCCCCGGCAACCGGCGCCTGAACAGATGGCAATTTGGCCGGCGCTTCGACGGCCGGTGCTTCGACGGCCGGCGCTTCGACGGCCGGTGCTTCGACGGCCGGCGCTTCGCCGGCCGGCGCTTCGCCGGCCGGTGTCGCTTCAGGTCGAGGTGGGAGAATAACGGTAGCCGGCGCGCGTTGAGGTTCCGGAATCGGCTTGACAGCCGGCTCAGCCACCGGCAGGGGCTCAGCCACCGCTGGTTCAACCACTGCCGGCTCGGCCCGTGCAGGAGCACGCTCTTCGACCTGGGGCACAAAGAATTCCATCAACATCTCGTCATCATAGCGCCCCTCGATCTTGACCTGCCGTTCCATCATCAATTTGGGAATAAAGCCCATCTGGCGATAAAAACGCTGTGCACCGGCGTTGCCCAGCCGCACATAAATGACAAACTTTTCATAGCCTGCATGGCGGGCAAAGGCCATGGTGGCTTCGATCAGCTTGCGCCCGACCCCCTGTCGGCGAAAATTGCGGTGTACAAAGGTGCGTAACGTTGCTACATGATCCATCGCTCGTGTATAGGTGGCAAATGGCTCAACCATCTGCACGCCCAAAACCGCCCCTTCCAGTTCGGCAAGGATCATGATGCTGCGCGGGCCGAGGTTCTGGATGTACTCGGTGGCCTGACCGGCCGTCAGCTTGGGGTACAGGGCGGTAAGTCCCCCCTCATCGATCACCGAGTTGATCAATTCGGCCACTTGCGGCCCGTCTTGTGGTCTGGCTTTACGAATGGTGATGTCCATCCTAACTTGCCTTTCAACCAATCTGTGACCAGGCTTGGTGAACCTGGCGAATGGTATCTTGGATGTCGCCCCCGTTTTCGATGACCACGTCGGCGCAGGCGATTTTCTCTTTTTGTGCGCTTTGCGCATCGACCCGTAAGGCGGCTTCTTGCTCGCTCAGCCCCCGTTGGGCCATCAAACGTTGAATTTGCACCGCTCTGGGGGCGGTGACCACCCACAATGTGTCGCACAACTGCGCGGCAATGCCGCTTTCGATCAGTTTGATCGCCTCGATCACTACCACGGCCGCCTGCGTTTGAGCAACCTGGTGTCGGATCAGCGCAATCACTTCCGGATGAACAATGGCTTCCAGCCGAGCCAGTGCAGCCGGATCGGCAAAGACGATTTCGCCCAGTTTACGCCGATCGATCTCGCCATCTGAGCCGACAACTGAGGGAAAGTGTTCGATGATGCGTTGCCATGCCGGTGTGCCATAGGCCATCACCTGATGGGCCAACCGATCGGCGTCGATGTGTTGGGCACCCAATCCGGCGAGCAGTTGCCCAACGGTGCTTTTGCCGGTGGCAATGTTGCCGGTCAGGCCAATCACGTAGGGTTTGTCAGCCATTGGCCTCTCCCAGTGCCACCCACTCGGCCATCCGTTTTTCAAGTTCACTCTGAATATGCTCGTATTGTACCCCAAGCTTGCGAACTCTGTCAAGCTGTTGCTTCAGGCTTGCCTCGGTCAAGGCATGATTCAAAGTTTCCAGCTCTTGTTCCAGGGCTTGAATTTCGGCTTCAACCTGATCAAGGGTGCGTTGCGTCTGGGCAGATACCCGCGCCGCAGGTTGCGTCCGTTGCACACGTCGACGACGTTCTTGTTCTTCCTGTTCGCGCGCGTGCACGCGCGCCAGCAATTCTTCCTGTCGACGACGTTCAAGATATTCCCGGTATGAACACTCGTACACGCGCAGACGCCCGTCATGAATGACCCAGATTTGCGTCGCCAGCCGATCGATCAGGTAACGATCGTGCGAAACAAACAAAATGGTGCCGATAAATTCATCCAGCACTTTTTCCAGGATTTCCTGTGAGGAGATGTCCAGTTGATTGGTCGGCTCATCGAGCACCAACATGTTGGCCCCGGCCAGGGTCAGTTTGGCCAGCACCACCCGACAGCGTTCGCCGCCGCTCAAATCGCCGATCTGTTTGAACACGTCATCGTCGGTGAACAAAAAACGGGCCAAAAAGTGGCGCAGTTCACCCGCCGGCAACGCCTTGACCTGCCCGAGTTCGTCGATGATCGTGTTGGCCTCGTTCAGTTCTTCTTGGGTCTGCGACATATAGCCGATTTGCAGGCCGGCTCCCAACCTGACCTGCCCCTGAAGCGGGGCAAGGCGGCCGAGGATGGTCTTGAGCAAAGTTGTCTTGCCCGCGCCGTTGGGGCCGATCAGGGCAACGCGATGCAGGCGACGCAGTTCCAGGTCCGGCACTTGAACCAGCGGCCGGTCATAGCCGATAACCAGGTTGTGGGTGCGCAGGATCAGCTCGCCGCTGCGTTGATCGCTGTTCAGTTGAAAGCGGATCGTCTTTTCTTGCTCCGGTCGAGCGATCCGCTCCAGTCGCGTGAGCCGTTTGAGCCGTCCTTGTGCCTGACCGGTGCGCTGACCGGCCATATAGCGGCTGATATACGCCTCTTCTTTGGCAATAAAACGCTGTTGTTGCTCCCATTCTTTTTGTTGGCGGACGATGCGTTCGGCGCGCTGTTCGACATAGTGCGTATAATTGCCATGGTAAACCTGAACCGTGCCAAAGCGCAAATCCCAAATTTTTTGGGCCACGTGGTCCATAAAATACCGGTCGTGGGAGACGGCAAGCAGGGCCCCAGGCCAGCTTTGCAGGTAGGTTTCCAGCCACTCGATGGCCTGCATGTCGAGGTGATTGGTCGGTTCGTCGAGGACCAGCAGGTGCGGTTTTTCGAGCAACAGTTTGGCGAGCACGGCACGGGTGCGCTGTCCGCCGCTGAGTTGAGCCAGCGGTCGGCGACGATGGGCATGATCGATGCCCAGGCCGCTGAGCACGGCGTCGATTTCGACGGTGTACTGATACCCGCCGGCATGTTCAAATTGTTCGAGCAGCCGTCCGTAACGCTCCAGAGCGGCCTCGCCATGCTCAGAGTCGGCCAACAGCGCTTCGAGCTGACGTAGCTGCGCCTGCATGTCCTGCAATTCGTCAAAAACGGCCAGGCACAGGTCGAGCGGGGTGCGCGCATCGGCCTGCTCGCCGGCCTGCAAGGCATCCTGCGGCAGGTAGCCGATGCGCAGATTGGTCATCCGCGTCACCGTTCCTTCGCCGGGCATGTCCAGGCCAACCAAGATGCGCAGCAAGGTGGTTTTGCCAACCCCATTGGGGCCGACCAGGGCAATCCGTTCGCCATGCGCGATGCTCAAGTTGACATCCCAGAACAGGTCTTGGGCACCAAAGGACTTGGAAAGGTTGGTTGCCGTTAAAATAGACATCTAACGCACCACCTGGACCTCGGTCAGCAAAATTCGGTTGGCTGCATCTCCCGCAACGGTCAACCGTGCACCGGTTTCGAGGTCATACAACCCCACTTCGATCTGATAGGTGCCGGGCGGCGTATCTGGGCCGATTTGAAGCACCCGTCGGTCGATCACGCGCTGTCCTGGCAACCAACGTGTGGTTGGATGTCCGCCGTCAAGCGGTTGACCGTCGTGCTGGGCCCACAGCGGCCCTCCTGTTGTCGGGTTATACGGGCCGAGCAGATGGGCAAACACGGTATAGGGTCGATCGAGCACAGTTTGTGCCTGCCAGTGTAAATCGACGGTCAATTTTTGGCCGGCCTTGACCCGCTCGCTTGAGATGGTGTACCCCAAAAATTGAATTCGTCCCCCATCCAGGTCAACCGTCCGAGCCACGGCAGGGCTGCCGTTCGGCAGCCGCCGACTGGCGGTCACCCGTCCGGCCGGCACATCGATGCATCCGGTGTCGTTGGCGCATGCCATCAGGCAGTATCGCCCCGGCGCGGTATAGCGGTAAATGCGAAAGGCAACCGGCATACGAGCCACGTCTTGGCCATACGGCAGCGTGATCTGCTGCCGGTCGATGCGTTGTCCCTGTGGATCGACCAGGTACACGGTCAGCGCAGTGACGTGCTCCGCACGCGCGTAAAATGCCGCCTGGAGCAGATCGCCGGGGCGAAATTCGCGTGCCGGCAGATCATACCCCACGATGGTTTGGTCGTTTAGCAAATACATCGGCGGCCGGTCGGCGCGAATCGTCGGCGCGACCCCGTCGAGAGTGTAAAGGCGCAAAAAATTGTGATCTTGTTCGACGGTCAACACGGCCGTGCGGTGGACATTCAGCCAGCTTTCAACCAGGTTATCCGGGTCTTGCATCGCCCGCTCGACGCTGGCCAGCCATACCCGGCCGTGTTGTTGATGCAGCGGCACGAGTTCGACATCCACGTTCTCGGCGGTCAAGAGCGAGCTGTGACGCGGCAACAAATATACCGTCGGGCCGTCGCCGTCGGGAAAAGCACGATGGTAATGATACAAAAACACCGGATACCGGTCGCCGGAAACGAGTAACACGGCATCATCCGGCCGGGCATAAACGGCCAGCGTGCGCAAGGCCGAGCGCAGGTCGTCACGCAGATACCGCCCGGCGTAATGTTGCGGCAACACGCTCACCCAGGTTCCCAACACCATTGCGGTGACCAAAGCAGCAATTGCACGTGCCCCCCGCCCTTTTTGCCACATTCCGATCAATGTTGTAGCCAGCAGAATGTAAAAATACGGTGCAAAAAGCAACAAATAGCGCGCTTCTGGCTTGGGCGAGTAAAAAAAGCCGCGCGGGATCGACAGCCCATAGACCGCCAGTGGCGGGGTCAGCAGCGACAACCCCAACAGCAGGCCAACTTCCCAGCCGGCAAAGCCGTGCCGCTGTGGTTGCGACCGCTCAACGAGCAACCCCAACCCGGCCAGGGCCAGCAGAGCAAAGGGGATCAGCAGGGCTGTGTAACGTTCCAGGTAGGTCGAGATGCCGGTAGTCAACACCGTGCCGAACAATTGCCAGACCTGTGCCATGCTAAAGGAGGCATGCGCGGTGTCGTGGCGAATGCGCGGCAAGGCCAGGTATAACCACGGTGTGTAAAAGACCAAAATGCCCAATTGTGAGAGCATCCAGATAAACAAGGTATGTCGTCGACGGGGCTTGTGCCACAGGGTGAGAGCGACGAACAGATTTTGAATGAGCAGAATCAGTGCCGACAAATAGAGGGTGTACAATGCCGCCGCCCCGGACAAGACGTATCCCCACCACGCGCGCAGGCCGCCTTCTCGAAGACGGGTAAACCAATAAACCGAGAGCAAGCCGAAAAAAGCTGCCCAGACGTACATCCGCGCTTCTTGCGACCACCAGATGTGAAAACGGGCCGTCGACAAAAGCAGAGCGGCCAACAACGCGGCCCGCCGACCGCTCAAACGCCGGGCGACCACATAAACCAAGGCGATGGTCAACATGCCGCCGATCAACGAGAGATAACGCACGGCAAATTCGCCGTCACCGCTTAGCCGTAGCCAGCCGTTCAACAGCCACAGATACAGTGGGGGGTGGACATCGCCGGCGGTGATTTGGGTGGTCTGATAAAACGACTGCCGCGCCGCCCAGATGGCATGTCCCTCGTCCCACCAAATCGGCTGATCGCCGAGGCGATGGAGGCGCAACCCAAACCCTAACAGCAGGATCAACGGCAAAGCGAGCCACGACAGCCATACATTTGTTTGTTTCATGGCCGGGTCAACCTCAATACCACCGTCCACGAGGCCGGCCGACCTTCACACCCCTCGGTGTCAAGGCCCAGGGCAACATCACTCTCTACCCCCACGACGGTCAATTCGTAGACTTGGCCGCGTTCAAGGTCAAAATCGGCATAGCCGGGGCCGTTTTCGGGCTTGAGGCCGGTGAAAAAGCGGTCGTCACCGCCGTTCCAACGCACCAGCAACTCGACCCCCGGCTGAGGGTTTCCGTTTGCGTCGAGCACGGTGACGGCCAGCACGCCCCCCGGTGGCGCACACGTGCGTTCTTGTTCGACAATCACATAACGCGGCCTGGGGGTAGGCGTCACCGTCGGCGTCCAGGTAGGCGGCGGGGTCGGCGTCGATGTTGGCGTTGCGGTCAGCGCAGGCACAGTGCCGGTAAGCCAATCGGTCGGCGCAGATACAGGGGTCTCGGTTGGCGTCGCGGTCGGTGTGTCGGTTGGAACAGGCAACGGTCGGGGCGTCGAGGTCGGCACAATGGGGATAGGAGTCCAGGTGGCAGTGGGCAAGATTTCGGGCAGATAAGGTTGAAAAGCCGCCCGCCGGTAGCCGAGTGCATAGGCCAGGGCCGCCAAAGCACGTGTTTCGGCGTTTTTCTGCCCGCTGGTGATGCGCGCTTCGGTCAAAGCCACCAGTTGAGCCTCGATTTGAGCCGGGTTGCCGAGGGTAGCCAGGCGGCGCTGTGCCCGCCCCAGATCGCGGTTGCGGGCAAAAGACATCGCAACAAGCAAGAGATATTCGTTCTGATGCGCGGGGTGCAGGGAAGCCGGGGCTACATCGACATATTCAACCGGCCAAAGCACCCAACTCACCAGCAGCCCGATGCCGATGCCTGCGGCCAGAGCAATCAGCAAGAACACCGGCAAGAGCCAGCGTTTCTGTCTGCGCTGGGGCGCGGTGATGGTCATGGTTGTCCTCCGCCCCAAGGGAGGGCAGCCTGTTGGGTGGGCAACACATAGGGCTGCACGGGGGCACGTTGGGCGCCCAACGCAGCAGCCAATGTAGCCAGAGCCTGGATTTCGGCCAGGGGTTTATCTTGGGTGGCATATTGTTCGGCCATGTCGGCGACGGCGTTGGGGGGGTCATCCAAACGGAGCAAGGCCAGGCGCGCGCGGGCCATGTTCAGATCGCCGTCGAGCAGATACGCTTCGGCGATCATCAAGATCAACTCTTCCTTGTAGGCAGGGTGAAGAAAAGAGATGTCGGTATCTACATATTCAACCGGGGCCAGCACCCAACCGATCCACAGACCGAGGCCGACGCCGCCCAGCAAACCGACGATCATAGCCAGAATGACAACCCACCCATGCTTGCCAGACATGCCCGCTCCGTCGATCCGAATGTGTGGGAACAAAATAAGAGGCTACTCCCTGCGGCAGGGACCAGCCCCTTTGAGACGGTCTTTGAATTCATACGAAAAGCTGGTATAATCAGTGTGCCGGAGGTGGGAATCGAACCCACAAGAGGTCACCCTCACGCGAGTTTGAGTCGCGCGCGTCTGCCAGTTCCGCCACTCCGGCTTACGAACTAGAGTATAAACCGAAAATGAAATTTCGTCAAGTTTGGCTTTGGATCTGAGGACGCCTATGACCGACGAAACGGCACTGATCGCAGCGGCGCAAGATGGCGATCTGAAAGCCTTTAACCAATTGGTCTTGAATTATCAAACAATTGTCTATAATGTCGCATATCGCATTTTGGGTGACGGCGATATGGCTGCCGATGCCGCCCAAGAAGCGTTCATCTCGGCCTATCGGGGGATCGGGCAGTTTCGTGGCGGGTCGTTCAAGGGATGGTTGATGCGTATCGCCACCAATGCTTGCTATGATCAGTTGCGGGCAAAAAAACGGCGTCCGGTTGCCCCGCTTGAGGCCGTCTTGTACAGCGATCCGGAAGAATCGCATTTGCAAGGTGAACGGGTGCAGCGCCCCGAAGAATATGTCGATCAACAAGAGCTGAGCGCGTTGATCCAACGTGGCCTGGAAACGCTGCCGCCGGATCAACGGGCCGTGCTCGTTCTGGCCGATATTCAAGAGCTGAAATATGATGAAATCGCCCAGGCGCTGGGCATTTCGCCGGGCACGGTTAAATCGCGGCTCAACCGCGCGCGCAGCAAGTTGCGTGACTTTATGCAGGCCCATGCGGAACTTTTACCTGCCCGTTATCGTCTAGAGGCCAAAGAGGGAGGCGTTGCCGGGTTGGCTTTTCTGCTCATAGAAGGGTTGGGCGTTCGCCGGCTCGGAGGACAACAATGAGAAGAGTAACGCTGAGAAAAAACGAGCATCAATATGTGACCGAACGCCTATCCGCTTACGTCGATCAGGCGCTGTCGGCGCAGGAGCGAATGCGGGTACAGAAGCATCTGGAACAATGTACGGCATGTCGGCAAGAGCTTGAATCGCTGTTGTGGATAAAACGGCTGCTGCGGCAGACCCCAACCATTCCCGTGCCTCGCTCCTTTGTGGTACGGCAGGCCGATCTGGACGCTATAGCCGTCACGGCGCGGCAACGACCGCTGGTGATCACCCGCTGGGCCACCGCGTTGGTTGCCCTGCTCCTGGTCGTTGTGCTCCTCGGCGATCTGTTGAGCGGCCGCCCGATGGCTATGAAATCTCGTTCATCGCTTATGGCCGGGCCCGAGCAGGTGGCTTTTGAGCAATATGGCACACCGGAGCCGGAAATGACAATGGGTTATACGAGCACTGAAGTCGAACGTCAGACCGTCGAGGTGCAGATCACCGTCGTCGTCGAGGCCGAAAAGGCGTCGCCAACGACCGAAGTGCGGGCAATGCGACAGCCGGAAGCGGTTCAGGGGACCGAGACGTTGGATGCGCAGGTCACCGAACAGGTCGTACCACTTTTGGCCGTCGAGGCTACGCCGCCAGAAGTGCCGCCGGGCACGTTGCCGGAAACGCCGCCGACGCCCTCACCGGAATCGGCAGGGGACGAAAACCCAACCATGACGCCGGCGATCGAGGCGTCGGAAGTCACGCCGGTGGCAGCGTGGAATGAACCGCTCCCGGATGAGACGCCCTCGCCGCACAGTCACGCCGCGCTTGAGGAGAAGCCATCACGCCTGGTCTGGCGGGTGGCCGAAATCGGCCTGGGCGTTGCGTTGGTGGTGCTGATCGTCCTCTGGACGGTGATGCGCAAAAGGATTTAACTCATCCTCCCGCAGATAGAATCTGCGGGAGGATGTCGTTTTTTATACCCCTTTAACCTCAGCTTTGAGCGCTTTGAGCCGCTTCATTACGTCGTTTTGACCCCGCCCAAAATAGTCGTACAGGGTGACGTATTCGGCATAGAGCCGGTTGTAAACGGCCTGGTTTTCGGGGATCGGCGCGTAGGTCACTTGTTTGAGGCGCGCCATCCGCCGGGCCGCTTCGGTGATGCTGTCATAGCCCCCGCGCGCCGATCCGGCGGCGACGGCGCCAAACATGGCCGAGCCGAGCGCGCCGGCCTGTTCGGTGTCGGCGATCTTGAACTCGCGTCCGGTCACGTCGGCGTAGATTTGCATCAGCAGCTTGTTGCGGCCCGGCAACCCGCCGGTGGCGACAATCTCGTTCACGGCCACGCCATGCGCTTCAAACGCTTCGATGATCACCCGCGTGCCGTAGGCGGTCGCTTCGATCAAGGCGCGATAAATCTCTTCCGGTTTGGTAGCCAACGTCGCGCCGAGCAAGAGGCCGGTCAGGTCGACATCGACCAGGGTGGAGCGGTTGCCGTTCCACCAATCGAGGGCCAGCAGGCCGCTTTCGCCGGGCTTGAGGCGGGCGGCTTTTTCTTCCAGCAAGGCGTGGATGCCGATCCCGCGCGTCTGGGCCTCTGCTTCATAGGCCGCCGGCACACAGTTTTCGACAAACCAGGCAAAGTGGTCGCCCACACAGCTTTGGCCGGCTTCAAAGCCGATCAGGCCGGGGATGATGCCGTCTTCGACATAGCCGCAGATGCCGGGGACGACCTTTTCTTCTTTGCCAAGCACCATGTGGCAATTCGACGTGCCCATGATCATCACCATGCGCCCCACTTCGGTGACCGTCGCCGCCGGCACCGAGACATGGGCATCTACGTTGGCGATGGCCACGGCGGTGCCGGGCCGAAGGCCGGTCCATTCGGCAGCCTGGGGGGTGAGTTCGCCGGCCTTTTCGCCGATCGGGTAAATGTCGCGGCTCATTTTCTCGTCGACAATCCGCTCAAAGCGTGGATCGAGAGCGGCAAAAAATTCGGGGCGCGGAAAACCTTCGCGTTTCGACCAGATGGCCTTGTAGCCGGCGGTGCACGAGTTGCGTTTTTCCTGCCCGGTGAGCTGCCAGACCACCCAGTCGGCGGCTTCGATCAGACGGTCGGCAGCGGCATAGACTTCAGGCGCTTCGTCGAGAATTTGCAGTGCTTTGGAAAAGAACCACTCCGAGCTGATCTTGCCGCCGTAGCGGTCGAGCCACTTTTCGCCCATTCGGCGTGCCGTTTCGTTGATCCGATCGGCTTCAGGTTGGGCGGCATGGTGTTTCCACAATTTGACCCAGGCGTGAGGGTTGTCGCGCCATTCGGGCAATGTGCACAGCGGCGTGCCATCGGCGAGGGTGGGGAGCATGGTACAGGCGGTAAAATCAATGCCGATGCCGATCACATCGGCAGGATCAACGCCGCTTTCCTTGAGCACAGCAGGAATGGCCGTCTTGAACACCTCGATGTAATCGAGCGGGTTTTGTAAGGCAAAGTCGGGCGGCAGTTTGACGCCGCCGGTCGGCAACGTGTCGTCGATCACGCCGTCGCCGTAAGGGTGGACATAGCTGGCAATTTCGCGCCCGTCTTCAACGCGGACAAGCAGGGCCCGGCCAGATTCGGTGCCGAAATCGACGCCAATCGCGTACTTGGACATAGGGACCTCCTCTTGGATAAAATGGGAATCAGCCGAAGGGTTGGTTGAGGTGGAAGAACAAGCTCAGTAGACCGCCAGACTATCTGGGGTGAAGCCTTCAGGCGGAACATGCCGGCTAAAGCCTCGACGCCACTACCCAGCCAGGGTCTACTGAGCCTGGATTGTACTAGAAACTCGCGTTTCAGGCAAAAATGATGAATAGGACACGGATTTTGACCCGTTTCAATCCGTTCAATCCGTGTTTAGAGCCTATCCGAAAAACCGTACGAGCGGCATCCCTATGCCGCTTGTACCGACGCATAGGGATGCGTCGGCTGCGTTTTTCGGATAGGCCCTTATCCGTGTCCTATGAAATGGGACACGGATTTTTGATCCGTGTCCCAATTTTCAGACTGAGCAGATACCTACAAGTTACGGGTAACCAACGGCAAAAAGATTTGCCACGTTCGCCGGACGGTAAAATTGACCGACCTGGCCACACTGACCCCATTCCACGTGAAACGAGCTGTGTTGATGACCGTGCATCCGTCGGCAGGCACGTCGCGGCGTACCAGGGCGGTAAAGACAATGGTGAGCGATGCCCGTGCTTCCAGATCGCCGCTCCAGGTGATCACGTCGTTGGCTACACCGGCGCCGTTCTGAATCACCCACTGGCCAAAATCCACCTCAGCAGGCAGTACATCGCTCAGCACAATGCCGGAAACCGTTGTCTCGCCGCTGTTGCTCAGCGTAAGGGTAAACGTGACCCGGTCGCCGGGCAAGACATTTTCGGCCGGCGTCACCGCCTTGTCCAGGGTCAACGTCAACCGGTCGAGTTTGATCACGTCGTCGGGAAGGGCCGGATGCGCCGCCCGTCGCCGTCTTCCGAGATCAGCCCCTTGACGGTGACGATGTCGCCGACGGCAATGTCGCCGAAATTGCCGTTGTAGCCGTCGAGGAAGGCGCGGACCGGCCCTTGCCCTCGTAGCAGTCGGCGGTGCCATAGCCGACCAAATCCACCACGCCGGTCGGACATGAACCGTTGAGCGCCGTCGTGCTGTTGACCAGGGCCACCTTGCCGTTGCCTGCACTCATCGCAATCGTGCCGACGGCGTCCGGCGTGGGCAAAAGGGTTGTTCCGCCGCTGCCCTGCGCCTCCTGGATCAGGTAATACTGCCCCGGCCCGATGGAACCTGAAAGGGCGGTGACCTGCCAGGTGGTGCCGGAGGCCGAAGCATATTGCACCGACCAGCCGGTCAGGTCTACCGCCGTGGAACCGGCGTTGAATAATTCGATAAAATCGTGGGTGTAGGTAGCGCCGGAATTGCCGCCGCCACCGTACACCTGGCTGATGCGCAGGGGTTGTGAGCCGGCCGTCACCGGCGTTGCCGTCAACTCCCACCAGGGGAGCATGGCGACGAGTAACAAGATCGTGCACAGGATGCGGGTTGATTTGCGCATGTTTCCTCCTTCAGGGTATGATAATTGGTCGATAAGCGCACCTGCCCAAGTTTATCCAACTGCCGAAAAAGATCAAACTGCCCAGGCACTTGGCAAAGAGCCAGACCTGAGTATAATCAGTAGGATTAGTTACCGGCCGCCGTGCACCGATTGGAAATCGGCCATTCTGGGCACCGGCGGCGCCAGGCGTCGGCCTGCGCCGACGCGGGCCGAAGACCCCAAGCAGGCGATTTTCGGCGTGGGTAGGCAGTTACCAGTAGGGCAAATTAATTGGCCCAATCAAACATCATCAGATGCAGAACTTGATATACATCGTTTTACAAAGGCTATCATATGCAACCTTCAACCTTTCGTCTCCACTTTACCCGCGATGATCAACAGCGCGATCCGTATCCGTTGTTGCCCTTTGATGTGCCGGAAGGGATAACGCGCATCAACATCCGCTATGCCTTTGATCGGGGCGGACAAAGCGACCCGCAAGATAAAAACGAGATCGACCTGGGCCTGTTCGATCCGCGTGGGCACGAGTTTTTGAATGCGCCCGGCTTTCGGGGCTGGAGTGGCGGTGCCCGGTCCGAGGTTTTTGTCGCCACCGACGAGGCCACGCCCGGCTATTTGCCCGGCCCCATGATGGCCGGACGCTGGCATGTGCTGCTGGGCCTGTACAAAATCGCGCCGGCGGGCTGCACAGTTGAGGTCACGATCACCCTTGAAGCGGGCGAACGCGTGAATTACGCCGGTTCATTCACGTGGCCGGCGACGGTACGCGATCAACCGGGTTGGTATTGCGGCGATCTGCACTGCCATACCCATCACTCAGACGCCACCGGCAGCGTCGATGACCTGATCGCCGCCGCACAGGCCCAAGGCCTCGACTTTTTAGCCGTCACCGATCACAACACCCTCAGCAACCTGCCCGAGTTGGCCCGTCGCAGCGGCCCGGCCCTGCTGTTGATCCCCGGTATAGAAATCACCACCTATCGCGGACACGCCAACGTGTGGGGGCTGCGCGCGTGGATCGACTTTAGGGCGACCGATGAGACGGCGATGCGTCGCATCCGTGAGCGGGTGCACGCGTTGGGGTTGCTTTTTTCGATCAATCACCCCAAGTACAACGGCCCGGAATGGCAGTTTGACGACATTTTGGAGGCCGATGCCGTCGAAGCCTGGCAGGCGCCGTGGTGGTTTTCCAATTTTGAATCGCTGGCCTTTTGGGATCGTCTGCTGCGACAAGGCAAGCAGGTCGTCCTGGTCGGTGGCAGCGACAAGCACCAAAAGCCGTTCACCGGCGAACAAACCCCTTACGAGGTCGGTTCGCCGGCCACCTGGGTTTATGCAACGTCGCTCTCCGAACAAGCCGTGCTCGCCGGCCTCCGCGCCGGACATGCTTTCGTGGCCCAATCGCCGCGCGGGCCGCGCCTCGAACTGACCGCCTCGGCCGGTGGCCGATCGGCGATGATGGGAGATGAATTGTGCGTGTCACCGGGTGAAAAGGTTGTTTTCACCTGCCGGGTGTGGGGAGGCACATCATGCGGCGAACGCGGCAGCATGGTGCGGATCGTCAACCGTGCAGGCGAATGGGCACAAATTCGGGTCGACGCCGACGAGTGGTGTCACACTTGGACGGTCGTCGCCACCGAAGCCGACTTTTGGCGCGTCGAAGTGATCGAACCGACCCGTGTACGGCTCGACCAAGACCCATCGGCGATGTGGGCCTATGCGCTGAGCAATCCGATCTATGTGCGGACTCGGGCAGAGGGATGACTATGGGCCTATCCGGAAATCGTAATCGACACATCCCTATGTACAAGCGGCATCGGGATGCCGCTTGTACGGTTTTTCGGAATCGGTTCTTATTGCCCGTCCCCCTGGGCTGCACATCCCATCAAGACAATGTCAGTATAGTGCGGCTGAATTAACTTTTGTTTAAGTCGTTGTTAATAAACATTTAACGGCTGTGTCTGTTCCTGGCATTCACCTTATCCCAAGGCGCGTGCTCAAAACCCTCTCACCGCCAAGACACAAAGAACACAAAGCATTTCTAGTATCTTCAAAGCATCGTAAACCTTTGTGTTCTTGATAAAAATGGACTTTTTCAGCGGCCTCCAAGTAACGCTCGCGGAAGACAAGCTCTTGGGGCCTATCCGGAAATCGTAATCGACACATCCCTGTGGACGGTATAGACGGCATCAGGAGGACAACATGTCCGAATTGAACGCCCTGGTGAACGAAATCGAACCGCAATTGATCGCCACCCGTCGTGATTTTCACCGTTATGCCGAGTCGGGATGGTGCGAATTTCGTACCGCTTCCCTGATCGCGCGGCGGCTGGCCGACATGGGCTATGCCGTGCAAGCCGGCCGTGCGGTGATCCGAGACGAGGATCGCATGGGCGTGCCCGCCCCCGATGTGTTGCAAGCACGCTGGCAGCGTGCCGTCAACGAAGGCGGCGATCCCGAATTTCTGGAGCAGGTCAAAGGGGGCTTTACCGGCGTGGTCGGCGTGCTCCACAACGGCGATGGGCCGACGGTGGGCATTCGTTTTGACATTGACGCGCTCGATTTGAGCGAAAGTCAGGATGCCGAACGGCATCGCCCGGCCCGCGAAGGATTTGCCTCGCTTCACCCGGAGGCATGTCACGCATGTGGGCATGACGGACATGCGGCCGTTGGGCTTGGAGTGGCCACGGTGCTGCTCCGTCTGCGCAACCGCTGGCGGGGCACGGTCAAGTTGATCTTTCAGCCTGCCGAAGAAGGGGTGCGCGGGGCCAAGGCGATGGTCGGCGCGGGAGTGGTTGATGACGTCCAGGTGATGCTGGCCCACCATTTGTACAGCGGTTGGAAGTTGGGCCAAGTCCTCGGTGGCAAAGATGGGTACCTGGCAACCACCAAATTCGACGCGATGATCACCGGCACACCCGCCCACGCCGCCGGCGCGCCCCAAAAGGGCAAAAACGCCTTGCTCGCCGCTGCGACGGCCGTGCTCAACCTGTATGCCATTCCCCCTCATCGTGACGGGATCACCCGCATCAACGTTGGGCGGTTGGAGGCAGGCAGTGGGCGCAATGTGATCCCGGCGCAGGCTTATCTGGCCATTGAAACGCGCGGTGCGACCACCGAAATCAACGAGTATGTGTACACCTACGCCTTCCGTGTGCTCGAAACGGCTGCGCAGATGCACGGCTGCACCCTGTCGATCCAACCAATGGGAGCAGCACAGGGCGCAGACAGCACCCCCGAATTGGCCCGCCGTGTCGAACAAATCGCCCTCAACATCGGCGGATTCACCCTGCACGCGCCCGAAAGCGGGAGCGGCAGCGAAGATTACACCTATATGATGCGCCGTGTACAGGAGCAGGGTGGTCAGGCCACTTTTATCGGCCTTGGCGCCGATCTGAGCGGCGCCGACTGGGGCGGCGCCGATTGGGGCGGCGGCCATTCAGGGCTGGGCCACCATACCGCCGAGTTTGATTTTGACGAGCGAGCGCTGGCCCTGGCCGTCAAGTTGTTGACGGCGGTGACGCTCGACCGGCTGGGAAACTGAAAAAACGGCCTTGTTCAGCGCCGCCACGCCGACCAGCGCACGGTCAGCGAATGAGGAAGGGCATGCCCGCCACCGGTCGGACGGGTGACCAGTTGCCCAACGACCAGATCCCCCTCCGAACCGGCCATCAGTTCGGCAATCCAGCGGCGCAATTCGGGCGTCGAGGCGCGTTTGGCATAGGCGGTAAGCAAGATGAACTGAGGTTGTTCGCTCAACACGGCCCGGCATGCTTCACACAACACCGGCATGTCGTGGAAAAACTCCCACACCTCCCCTTTCGGTCCTCGTCCAAAGCGAGGCGGGTCAAGCACGATGGCGTCATAGCGCACGCCACGCCGCGCTTCCCGTCGGACAAACTTGAGTGCGTCATCGACAATCCAACGGATCGGGCATCCATCCAGGCCGGAAAGGGTCTGGTTTTGACGGGCGGCCTCGACAGCACTGCGTGCCGCGTCGACGTGAGTGACCTGTGCACCGGCACGGGCCGCCGCCAATGTGGCCAGGCCGGTGTACGAAAAAAGGGTCAATACCCGAAGGGGACGCCCGGCACGACGCACCTGAGCCATAATCCAGTCCCATTGCACGGCATGTTCGGGAAAAACGCCCAAATGGCGTGAGCCGGTGATCTGCACTTGAAAACGGAGCCCTTTGTAGCGCATCGTCCAGGGCGATTCGAGCGGACGGTAGAACGCCCAATGTCCACCTTCGCCCTGACCATGCATAAAAAATTCGGCGTGAGCCTCCTCCCAGGCTTGTTGGGGGAGCGCACGGGGCCACACGGCCAGCGGTTCGGGCCGGATCAACGTATAGGGGCCAAACCGCTCCAGTTTGCGCCCGTCGCCGCTGTCAAGCAGCTCGTAATCGGGCCAACCGGAGCTACAAAAAGAACGCAGTCGAGGTTTATGCACGTTGGTCATTGCTCAGCGACCTGTTCAAGGTGATGATGTTGTCGAGCAGTTGTTTGAGCCGTTTGAGTTGTTGCAGCGCCGGGTAATCGTGGAGCATCGCCTGATATTCGCGGAACCAAAGTTGAAAATCTTCATAGCGTCCCCACCGGGCGATCGCCTTGTCACGATGAAATTGCCAGGGTTTGAGGCCGCCAAAGTGGGTGCCACAAAGCGCCGACAAGGCCGGATAGCCGTTAAAGGCCGCAAAGCGCAGGTCGACGCTGGTCCAACGACCTGACCAGCGCAGGGTGAGATATTGCATTTCGGGCCAGTTATACAGGTTGCCCACCCGATCCAGCACTTCGGGACGTTGTACATCGGCCTGAATGCTCAAAAATTCTTCCATTGAGGGTTCAAGCACAAAGAGCGCGCCGTTGATGCCCAGATTGGCCGGGTCGTCACGCACCCGGTCGGTGATTTCGCGCGGGATGGGCCGTCCATGCGGGCAGATGTCGTCGTACAAACGATGCCATATCCATTTGCCGCTTTGCACCGTTTCCGGCGGGATGTCATAGCTCCCGTCGGGGTTGACCTGGACAAAATGAGACTTGTCTTCGTTGATGATGCCGGCCGGGGTGTCCAGTCGAAAGAGGTGATCGTAATGGCGAATCGGCAGCACGTCGGCATCGAGAACCACCACTTTGTCATAATGCAAGCCCAAATCGCCATCGGCGCCGAGGCGCAGCGCATTGATGCGGGTGAACATATAGGGTCGGTCCTGGCGTTCCTGACGACGCTTGTGCGGCACATAGATGCGCGGCACATCGACCACGTGATCGAACAGATGGGACAGCGCCTCACGTGCGCCCGGGGTAATTTCCGGCGTGACCAGACAAACCAACCCGGCGCGCGTGTGCTGTTTGCGCAGGGCGTAGGCCAGCAGCAACGCGCCGGGCAGGTAGCTGTCGTTGAGCATCAAAAAGGTGACAAAGGCAAAACGGACGCGGCCATCCGGCGCGATCATCTGCTCTGGGAGAGGATATGATTCGGTAGAGATGCCGTGTTCCATTCTGCCTCACAAGAGCCTATCCGAAAACCGCACAAGCAGCATCCTGATGCCGCTTATACCGACGCATAGAGATGTTTCGGCCACGCAATTCTTGATCCTTATCGGACACTGGCGTTTTGGGGAGTTGAGACTTCCTCCATCCAGGGGACAAAATCCGGCTAAAGCCTCGACTCCGCTACTTGTAGATTTGCCAGCGTCCAGGTTTTTATTTTTGGGCAACCTGAATCTGGACGGTGTACAACTTTTGCTCCGGTTTGAGGTCGCAGGACGAGATCGGCTGATCGGAAGGGCAATTGACTTCCGGCGCAGGTTTCCAATCGACGAAAATCAGCATCAAGGCTGTATCACGGGTCAGGCCGGTGGCCTCACCGGTCGGCCCGCCGGCCTGATATGCCGGTTGTTCGGTCCATCCGACAAAAGCTTGGACCAGGTCATCTTTGACCTGATACGGGGTCGAGAAATCGACTCCGCTTCCGACGGCCGTCAGGGTACACCCCAGCCCGGTTTCTCCCGACATCGGATCGGTAAAGGGGGTGTTGGGTTCCAGCGTGAAAGCGGTCGCCAGGGTCTGGGCAGCTATTTCCTGGAGCGATTGACAAAGGGCCAATGGAACCGGCTCATAGATGTGACCGGCATCGGGTGGGGCAGCCTGCGGCGTCAGCGCGTACCAAAATTCGGCGATGTAGCCTTGCGGATCGACCTGGAAAATCTGGCGACCCGCCGTCGGCTTGCCGTCCTTGCATGTCCATTCGTACACCGTAGCACGGCCGGTGACGGCGGCCGGGATGCTCTCGGCGGTTGGATTGGTCTTGCAAAAGTCGCTCATTTCTGCGGTCGGCTTTTGAGACAGGTCGGCTTTTTCCAGGCAGGGAAGGTTGGCACCGAAATGGCAGGCCCAGACCTGGTTATGCATACACCGCCAGACCGCGTTCTGTTGAAATTCTGACGGGGCATCGGGTGAAACAACCCCTTGCCTAACCAAGGCCTGGGTGATCACATCGGGCATGGCCGGCCCATTGTATCGCGCGTCGGGTGCATCAACTGTTCCCACGGCAGCGCAATAAGCAAAGGGATCGCTGTAGGTTGACGGTTGGGCGACATTGTCCGGCCCGCATTTTCCGTTGTAATACTCCCACACATCACACGTTGCGCCGTTCTTGAACGTGCAGGTGCCTTGTTCCTGCCCGGTGTTGAGATTGCCCGTGCCCTTGTAGTCGCCGCCGGTGATTGCACAATATTGGGCGGCCGGCGTGACATAGCCGGTGATCTTGACCCCGCCGACCGGGCAATCGCCGCGCAGCATCGCCCACTCTTCGCACTGCCGGTTGTCTTCAAACACACAAATGCCGTATTCGCCGCCGTCGCCCCGCTGCCGGATGGTCAAAGCGCCACCCTGCTTGAGGCAATTTTCCGAAGCCGGATTGGCAATTTGGGCGGAAGGTGTTTGTGTAGGAGATGGCGGCTGGGTAGCCGTAGACGGCGACGATGTGGTCGCCGCAACGCAACCGGCCAGGGCGATTGAAATGCAAAAAACCGTAATCACTTTACAGCCCCTCGCAAGCAGAGAGCCCCTGCGACCACTTGACAGATTGAATTTCATGAAAATGTCCTTTCTTTGGGTAGATATTTTTCCGCCCATTTCGGCGGCTACCGTAGTTTAGCACACTTGTCGGAAAAATAAAAGACCCTAAAGGTCTTGGAGACCTTTAGGGTCTTGTTTGACAAGAACTTGTTCATAGGGTATGATCACGCCTTGTGTCCGCACACAAACCCTGGCGGGGAGTTGGCAAAATGTTATTCATAGCCTTCAAGCGTCTTTTCAATCGTCCATTGTTGACCATATTGTCAGTCATCGGCGTTACGTTGGCCGTCGGCCTGGTGGTGAGCATCCCCATTTTTGCCAAAGCAGTGACGTTCGTCATGCTGCGCGAACAGCTTGACAAAATCGCCTCTTATACCAAGCGCCCGCCCTTTTCGTTGCGCTACTATGTGCTGCCGTCAGGACAATACAAACTGACCATTGACGAAACTCAGGTATGGCAGAACCACCTGGCCGAAACGTTGACCGCCGAGGTTGGGTTGCCGTTGCTCAGCGTCAACCGGCAAATCGAAACGTCTGGTCTGCTGTTGCGCGCCAGAGAATTTGACACCCGATACGGTGGAACGAACACCATCCTGCTCAAAGACACCAACATCACCGTGGTGCCGGGGATTGCTCCCTATATGAAAATTCATGATGGGCAATCTATGGAAGAGGTTGGCCCGCCGGGCAATGTGCTCAATGTGTGGGTACACAAGAGCACTTTCGATGATATGGGGCTTGAAGTCGGCGAAGAATACGAACTGCGCGACCTGCGCCAAGGGGTGGTCGTTCCTGTGCGCATTGCCGGCAGTTGGGTGGCTCAAAACCCACGCGACACCTTTTGGTTTCAAAATCCCGATATGGGTCTGCGCCGCGCGCTGTTGACGCGCGTCGAAGATTACCAGGCCATTGCCGAGCCGCTGTTCCGGGGGCAGCTAGGGTTTGTGTCGTGGTATTTCATCATGGATGACAGCAAGCTGACCTCAGAGCAGATCAAGAATTATTCGAGCGGGTTAAAAGAGGCCGGCAAGATCATTGCCAAATACCTGCCCAACCCGCGTGTAGACAGCTCGCCCGAAGCCGCGCTTGACAAAGCCATCGAACGGGAAGCCAATCTCACCGTGTTGATGTTTGTATTTAGCGTGCCGGTGATGGCCTTTTTGCTCTATTTTTTGAGCCTGCTTTCTGCGATCACCGTGCGCTGGCAACAGCGTGAAACAGCGGTGATGGTGAGCCGCGGCATCCGCGCCGAGCAATTGATCGTGATCGGGCTTGTCGAGGCGTTGGCGATCATCGGCATCGGCACGCCGCTGGGGATTTTGTGCGGCATCGAGCTGGCCCGAGCCATGGGGTATACCGAGAGCTTTATGCGCTTTACATGGCGAGAGCCGTTGCCGGTTTCGCCTTCTACGTTTAATGTGCCCCTGATCGCGGCAGCGTTGAGTGCGTCGTTGCTGGCCCGCTTGTGGCCGATGATGCGCGCGGCACGCACCAGCGTGGTCGCACACGAACGTCGCCGTGCCCGTGCCCCCGAACAGCCCTTCTGGCAGCGCTTTTACCTGGACTTTTTCCTGCTCATCCCGGTGGCTTATGCTTACCGCCAGTTGACGATCAAAGGGACGCTGGTGCCGGCGGCGTTGAGCGGTGAAGAAGGGGCACAGCAAGACCCGTTGATGTTCCTGGTGCCGGCACTCTTTACCCTTACCATGTCGTTGTTGCTGGTTCGCCTGTTTCCGATCTTGATGCGCATCGGCGACTGGCTTTGTTCGCTGGGGCGCGATGCAACGTTATACCTGGCCTTTCGTCAACTGTCGCGGCAAAGCAATCAGTATACCAGCGCCTTGCTCCTGGTGATCACTTCGCTCAGCCTGGGCGCGTTTATGGCCTCGATGGCCCTCAGCCTGGACAAGTGGTTGATCGACCGGGTTTATTACGCCATCGGCTCGGATGTGCTGATCAAACAAACGGTCAGTCCGGAGGACGCCGAAGCGCGGGTGATTCCTGCCGAAGGGGCATGGATTTTGCCGCCGTCGAGCTATGAAGAACTGCCCGGGGTGATCAATGCGGCCCGTGTGGGGATGTACGAGGCCACGATTTCGCTGCAAGGACAGCGTTCACTGCGCGGCACTTTTATCGGCATCGATCGCCTGGACGCACCGGCTTTGCTCTTCTGGCGGCCGGATTTCAGCCAGGTTTCGCTGGGCGAGTTGATGAACCGCCTGGCCACCCGCGAAGATGCGGTGATCCTTTCGGAAAATGCGATGCGACGTGGCCAATATGCAATCGGTGATAAAGTACGTATTCGAGTGGTAGTTGCCGATCAAACCATGGAGACCAATTTCACCGTTGCCGGGCAGTACAAATTTTTCCCCACCGTGTTCGAATATGAAAAGACGGCCGCAGTCGGCAACCTCGACTTTTTGTTCGACTATCTGGGGGCCACCCTGCTGCACAACGTCTGGCTGAAGGTCGAAGATAACGTTGACCATGCTGTGTTGATGAAACAAGTGGAAGGGATGGGGGTGTTCATCTCGCGCTGGGTCAACGCCAAAGAAGAGATTGCCCAAGAACAGGCTCAGGTCGAACGGGTGGGCATTTTTGGCACGCTGACGGTGGGCTTTTTGGCGGCGGCGGTGCTTTCGGGCATCGGCTTGTTGATCTATAACTATGCATCGCTGCAAGAACGCCTTTTCCGTTTTACCATCTTGCGTGCGGTGGGCCTTTCGCTGCTGCAAGTGGTATTGCAGGTATCCATCGAATATATGGTTTTGATGATCTATAGCGTCATCGGCGGGGCGCTGATCGGGGTGTGGGCCTCGGCGCTGTTCATTCCTTTCTTCCAGGCCGCCGACAAGAACGTGATCCGTCCGCCGACGCTGTTGCCGTTGATCGCCTGGAATGACATCGGACGGATTTCGGCGGTCTTTACGGTGGTGCTGGTCACTGCGCAGATCGCCGTCATCGCCGCCGCTCTGCGCAAGGGCGTGTTCCAGGCTTTGCGCCTGGGCGACCAGGAATAAACAAGATCGAAAATCCCCCGCACCTGGCGGGGGATTTTTTTGTTGGGGCGCAGCGAGCTGCGCCCCAACAGTTGCGCCCCAACAGCTGCGCCCCAACAGCGGTGGTCGGTCTTCGATCGCACGGCCACCGGACCGCTTTTCATTACGCGACATACAATTCGTCGATCCCCGACATGGCTTGAAGGACGCGGGTCAGTTCGGGGGTGCAGGCCGTGCTGCCATAGTCGATCTGCACACGATGACGCCCGCTGATGATCGTAAAGGTACACTGATCGCGTCCTGGATGCTGCGCGAGGTAATCACAGATGCGCCGAACCAGGTTCAGGTCGCCTTTGTCGTCGGCGGTGCGGCGGATGGTCAGAAAAAGGTGTTTGGGCTGGGTGTCGTTGACCAGAGTCGGCACCACGTCTTGGGGTTTGAATTGCTCCAGATGATCGCGAATTGAATCACAGATTATCTTGGGATTACCTCGTTCGGCGTCGACCTTGCCGGCGGCGATGATGATTTTGTCCATTTGAAGCAGGTCGCGGTAGGTGGCGTAGGTGCGCGGAAAGAGCACCAGTTCGATCCCGCCCTGGATGTCTTCGATGTGCACAAAAGCCATTGGGTCGCCCTTTTTGGTGACATGCGGACGGATCCAGTCGATGACCCCGGCGACGATGACGTTTTGTCCGTTTTTCTCCTCGGTGATCTCGCCGCACAGGCAAGTCACCACCGAATGCCAGTCACCGTTGGTACGCAGCAAGGGGTGTTCGGAGACATAAAACCCCATCAATTCTTTTTCCCAGTTGAGCATTTCTTTGGTCTGGACCTTTTCTACCCGTCCGCGATCCTGGAGTTCGTTGCCGCTCAGCCGTTCGACCTGTTCGGGCAAGATGATGCTGCCCGGCATAGTTGCGCCGCCGTCCATAAAGTCGAAGAGGGTCATCTGGCCGATGTCTTGCGCATGGTGAACCTGTGCGCTGATGGAAAGCATTTGATCGATCACCGCCAAAAGTTGTGCGCGTGTGCCGAACCGGTCCAGTGCGCCGACTTTGATCAGGCATTCGAGCACGCGACGGTTGAGTCTGCGCAGGTCAACACGGGCGCAAAAATCGTCGAGGCCGGTAAAAGGGCCACCTTGTTCGCGTGCGCGGATGATCTCGTGCACCGCCGCATCGCCGACATTTTTGATCCCGCCCAGACCAAAGCGGATTGCGCCGTCTGCAAGGGCACAGGCGGTGTCCACATGGGCCTGACGGCGCGGAGCAGCCCTCTCTTGGGTCTCTTGTTCGATGGTGAAATCGATGGCGCTGAAATTCACGTCGGGAGGCAAGATGCGAATGCCCAGCCGACGACATTCGGCCAAAAAGAGGGCCACCTTTTCGGTGTTGTTCTTTTCGACGGTGAGCAGGGCGGTCATAAACTCGACAGGGTATTTGGCCTTAAGGTAGGCCGTCTGGCAGGTGATCACGGCATAGTCGGCGGCATGGGCCTTGTTGAATCCATAGTTGGCAAAGTATTCAATGGCTTCATAGATTTCGTCGGCCTTGTCGGCAGGGATGCCGTTTTTCTGACACCCCTCGCGGAATTTGACCTTGTGCTCGGCGATTAGCGCGTCGTTCTTTTTCGAGATCGCCCGACGGATGAGGTCGGCCTCACCGCCGGAATAACCGGCCAGGTCGCGCATGATCTGTAAAATCTGTTCTTGATACACGATGATGCCATAGGTTTCTTTGAGAATCGGCTCCAGGGCGGGGTGGATGTATTGTGTTTCTTCTTCGCCATGTTTGCGTCGGCAGTAGGTTTCGATGAACTGCATCGGGCCGGGACGGTAGAGGGCCACCACGGCAATGATGTCTTCCAGACATGTGGGGCGCATTTGCGCCAGTGTCTTTTTCATTCCCTCACTTTCAACCTGGAACACGCCGACCACTTCGCCGCGTGAAAGCAGGTCAAAAATGCACGGATCGTTGGTGGGAATGTCGGTAAAGTGCAGACGTACGCCATGCCGCGCCTCGATCAGCTCGGCGGCTTTGCGCATTTGGGTGAGCGTGGCCAGGCCCAAAAAGTCGAGCTTGAGCAGGCCGATGCTTTCGACGATCTTCATCGGAAACTGGGTGACGGCCATGTCGGTCTCGTCTGGGCCCTGTCCACTTGAGCCGCCGGGCGCGCGGGCCAGGGGGATGTATTCGACCAGTGGTTTGTCGGTGATAACGACGCCGGCAGCGTGTACGCTGGCATGGCGCGAGAGTCCTTCGACTTTGAGGGCGGTATCGATCAATTCTTTAACGTATCCTTCTGATTCATAAAGTCGCTTGAATTCGGGATTTTCAAAGGCATCCGTGAGTTTGACTTTGGGCCCGCTGGGCACCATTTTGGCGATGGTGTCCACCTGATTCAGCGGCACGCCGAGAGCACGGCCTACGTCGCGCACGGCAGCACGTGCGCCGAGCGTTCCAAAGGTGATGATGTAGGCCACTTTGTCGGCTCCATAGCGACGTTTGGCGTATTCGATCATCTCCTGACGACGGTTGTCCGGATAATCGAGGTCAACATCGGGCATGGTCACGCGCTCGGGGTTCAGAAACCGCTCAAAGATCAGGTTGTTGGGCAGTGGGTCGAGGTGGGTGATGCCCAGGCAGTAGGCGACCATTGAGCCGGCACCCGATCCACGCACATTCCACCAGATGTCTCGCTCGACGGCATAATTGCACAAATCCCACAGGATGAGAAAGTAGGTGTCAAAACCCATCTTGTGGATGACCGATAGTTCATAGTTGAGACGATCCCGTTTGGCCTGGTCGGCATTTGGATAGCGCTTTTTGAATCCGGCTTCGGCCAGTTCGCGCAAATAGCTTTCTGCTGTATGGCCCGACGGCACGGGAAAGATGGGCAGGTGATAGCCTTTGCTTTCGACGTTGACCTGACAACGTTCGGCGATGCGCACGGTGTTCTCCAGTGCATCGGGCCATTGCGGAAAAAGGGCGGCCATTTCTTCGTAGCTTTTGAGGTAATAGCCGTTGTCGGTCATGCGCAGACGGTCGGGATCGGTGCGCGTCTTGCCGGTTTGGATGCACAGCAAAATGTCTTGGGCGTCGGCGTCTTCGGCATAGACATAATGCGCGTCATTGGTAGCCACGATGGGGATGTTTAATTCGCGGGCCAGGGCGACCATTTTTTCGTTCAACTCGTCCGATTCGGGAATGCCGGCGTGTTTTTGAATTTCCAGGAAAAAGTTGTCCACCCCAAAGGTTTCACGATACCACAAGGCGGCCTTGCGCGCCTGATCGAGCTGGCCTTGCATCAACAATGTGGGCACCTCGCCGGCCATGCACGAGGAAAGGGCGATGATCCCTTCGGCATGAGCTTGGAGAAAGGGTTTGTCGACGCGCGGTTTGTAGTAAAAGCCTTCCAGTTGCGAGGCGGTGGCGATCTTGAGCAGGTTGCGGTAGCCGGCTTGGTTTTCGGCCAGCAACACCAGGTGATAGGGGTTACGGTCTTTTTGCGGGTCTTTGTCGGTCATGCTGCGCGGGGCGAGGTAGGTCTCCAGCCCGATGATCGGTTTGACGCCGGCCCCCAGGCAGGCGCGGGCGAACTCGATCACGCCATACATCACCCCGTGATCGGTGAGCGCAATGGCCGGCATATGCAGTTCTTTGGCCCGTTTGGCCAGATCTTTGACCCGGCTCAGGCCGTCGAGCAATGAGTATTCGCTGTGGACATGGAGATGGACAAATTGGGACATGGTGGCTCCTAAAAGGCGAAGGTGAAAGAGATTATACCATCAGGAGCGGAGAAAATCCAAAAGAACTTGCAGGCCGGAGAAAAAAGAAATGAGCCGACGGGGTTTCCGTCGGCTCGCCAGCTGTCTGATTATGGGAGGGGCAGACAGCTCCAAGAAAAGTGAAGCGCAAAATCTCTTTCTTTGCAAGGGCCAGACGCCATTTGCGCCGGGTAGACCAACCAACATTGGCATGTTGTGTCCACCCAAAATCTGGGTGAGGTGAACGGGAAATCCATTGTCATTCTGTCAACCGGTAGATCAATTTCCGACGTCTATTTTATCACAACTTTTTGTTTTTGTCTTTCCTCAAAAATGATGAATTTTTTCGCCATGTGGCCGGAGATTTGATTTTTTCTGTTTTCCACCGCCCCGAGCGCAGGCTGGAGACCAGCCCAAGCCAAAGCAGTCCCAAGGTGGCAACTCCAGAATCCCTTCGCCCAAACTTTGAATCAACCGGAGTTCGCCGCTGTCCTCGTCATTCTCAATGAGCAAAATGGCAAGTTGGACAAAAGACAATTCCACCCGGCAAAACCAGCAACCAACCCAATCGGAAAGCAGATTCCACCGACACTCAACAGAAAAGCAACGTCTGATAGCGGTAGAACAGGCCAAACAGGGTAAGCAGACCCAGGCCGATAGCAACGAGGCTCCGTTCTTTTCCTTCCTTGAGGTCAAAGTCGGGGATTTTTGGATGTACTGGAAATCGCGAACAGCCATTTGAGTCTCTCCATTCGATGAAAGCAGGCGGATTCAAAAGCCGCGTATCAAGTCAGGCTTTCACCGGCAATGGAACACTCTGCCTTTTAGCCCGAAGTTCTGTTTCATCGCTCATTGCGCCGCTGCTTCAAATACTGCCGGATGATCCACGCTTCCGCGCCGTTTGGATCCTTCCAATCCACAAACTCACCGGTTCGCCTGTCCACCACGCGATAATCACTTTCACCTTGAAAGTATACCAGCTCATACGGCGATTCGCGCAGCACCATTTCCTTTGTTACGCCTTCGGGAAGGCGATACTGCCGTTTGCGGATTTGCTGACGTATGGTATCTATTCCCCACTCCACCAGCCCCCATCCACCGAGAAAGACAATCCCCACGACCAACACCAGCGCCCACGTCAGGAGCATTTGCATCAAGCGCCCCTCCGCAATGGCATCCCGAATCTTATCATATATAACCCAGGCGAGAAGCCCTACAAATGCACCGATATATAGCCAGGCGATTCTACGCTCCAGTATGTTTACGGTTCCCCACAAGAACAGCGCCAATATACCGAAGATGAAAGCCAACCTGGCCAACGCAAGCATCTCAGAGACCGTTTGCATTGAATGACCACTTGCCATAGCATCCTGAACCTTCGTCATCATGAAGAGAACCACAGCGAGGGCCATTCCAGCCATACACGCACTGAGAATGAGCAAAATGAACCGGGCGATTCGTCGGTTCATTGTGCGACCTCGGAAAACAATCACTACACAAGCGGGAGAAAGGGAGGGGGTTGAGGCGGGCGGCGAAGCTGCCCACCTCAACCCTTCTCAATTCCCGGATCGTTGCTACACGTTACGGTATGGATTGAAAACGCAGGCTGTTCACCATAAAGTCCATCATTTCCACCTGCGCGACGCACCCGGTGGAATAGTCGCCCTGCTCGAATTTTTGGATCAATTCTCTGGCATCTCCGTCGAATGCGCCCAGATCATAGACGACAGCGACATAATCATCTTCAAACGGGAACACAACGGTTCTGTAAATGACCTGTGGCTGGCCTTCGTATGTTGCCATCGCTGTTTGGAAGCGAATAAACCCGCTGATACCGTTGATTTGGATTTCGTTTGCCAGGCTGTGATTGCGTAGCGCGTCCCGGTCTTTCAGGGTGGCGAAATGGTCAAATTCCGTCCCCATGGTGAAGTCATAGGTGGAGTAAAGCAGGAACATATCGCTCCAGCCCTCGCCGTGATACAGGCGTTCAAACCCGATGCTGACCATCCGTCCCGTTGCTGGAATTTTTGCGCTGTCCCAATCTGCGTTCAGGAAAGGCGCGCCCAGTTCAACGGGGACGCACAGTGACTGGATGCCCATCAGGTTGAGATAACCTTCCCACTCCTCAGCGGATAATGCGGTGCGGGGTTTCCCATCGGTTTGAATCGGGCGCGCCTCAAACGTTTCCAGACACTCAACGTCTTCCGTCGCAGGCGGCGGGGTTTCCACGATGGGAATAGAAGTCGTTGTCGGCGTGGGATTTGCGGTTGGGGAAACGATAGTGCAGGCCGTCACCACCAGCAGGATGGTAAGGGTGATGATTGCGTTTTTTACGGATTCCCTCGCTCATTCTTTGCCAATGCTACAATATCTTCCGACGTGATCACCGTCAAATGCGCGGCGGCGTAGGCGACCAGTTCTTCGTAGGCGGCCCAGATGGCGGCTTTGTCCGCTTCCGTGCGCGGTTTGGAGGGGTCAGGGGCGTTCAAATCCCAGGGCGGGGGTAATGGATTGCCTTTCTTCGGCCCGTTCATCGCGAAGTAGCTGCGTTTCCCCACCATCATCCCCTTTCCACGTGAGAGAAGGGAGCAGCGAGCAGGCCAGGCTCAAAAAGCCAGGCAGAGAGAGAAGGGGAAGCAGGCGTTTCATGGTCAATGCTCCAGTTCAAACAGAAGAACTCCCCCCTGAACCGCCCGGCACGAGAACCAGCGCGGGGGAGGGAGAGGGCGCGTTGGCGGGCATGTTGACATACACCGCCAGCGACGCCCCGCTCGTCGGGTTGGTGACGGTGTATCTCTCCCCTCTCCCTCTGGGAGAGGGGCCGGGGGTGCGGGCGCAGTCTGCCGGGCAGTTTTGGGCGTTTTCCGGCCCCTCGCAGATGCCGTTGCCGCAAGGAGAACTGGCTCTGCCTGGCGTGGGCGGTTGCCTGGAGGCGGTAGGGGACGGGAGGAGTCGGTCCCCGGCTGGCGTCGCCGTCGCCGTTGCGGTCGGGACCTGGGGCGGGGACGCCGTTTCTGCGGGCGTAGTCGTCGCTGAGGGAGTTGGCGTACCTGTCAGCGAGCAGGCGAGGACGAAGAATAGCAAAAGGGGCAAAAGCAATTTTCTCATAGGTGCCTCCTATCAGGGTTTCGGATGCGCGGAAAAGAACTCCCAAATCAACTGTGAGGCGGAAATGGTCTGCGTCGGTTCGTCGCCGCCGTGCCCGGCGGGGCCGGCGCTGCCGGGCCAGGCGTGTTTGCCGCCGACAATGGTGTACAGTTCCACCGCCGTACCATCCCGGCACCCGCTCCAGACCTGATGCTGGATGTCGGTATAGGGCTCAGCCAACGCCTCAGCAGAACGCACCCAGGATTATAAGCCATCGGGGATTATTTGCAACTCGTTCACGTGTACGCCCCCCAGCACATTCCAGCCGTGCGCCGCGTCCCACGTGTTCTCGTTGGCAAAACGGATGGCATAGCGCGGGTCGTCGCGTAGTGTAAGGTAACTGTCACCTCTGGGCAAACCCATGCTAACAAATCCATAACATGTCGTTTAACTGTGAATAACATGGATGCAGTAAGTTCAGGGTGAAAAACATGACCAGGAGCATAGCATGGGACGGGCAGATTTGCACATCCACACCATCCACAGTTGGGATGGCACCTGCGACGTCAAGGCGGTCCTGAAGCGGGCCGCAGAATTGGGACTGGATGTGATCGCGATCACCGATCACAATGAGATTCGGGGCGGGCTGGAAGCGCAGGATTTGGCCCCGG
>Ga0209101_1000515_pt1 | contig 31551 bp, 23 predicted proteins | sample ConPoolayeCmetaG_FD_185481 | JGI IMG/M metagenome (GOLD analysis project Ga0209101, IMG submission 185481) | Hot spring microbial mat communities from California, USA to study Microbial Dark Matter (Phase II) - Cone Pool mat layer C metaG... ...
TCTGAGCAGCCACGTTTTGCGCCACAGCCCGCCGCCGTAGCCGGTCAGGCTGCCGTCGCTGCCGATCACGCGGTGACAAGGCACCAAAATGGCCACCGGGTTTTTGCCGACGGCCATGCCGACGGCGCGCGTTGAGCGGGGATTGCCGAGCGCACGGGCAATGTCGGCATAAGAGAGGGTCTGACCGTAGGGGATTTTGTTCACCTGTGCCCAGACGCGCTGTTGAAATGCGCTGCCGTGGAGGTCGAGCGGCAGATCGAACTGGCGGCGCCGGCCGGAAAAATACTCGTCCAATTGTGCCTGGGCCATTTCGAGCAGCGGTGACGAAAGAGAAGTAGAACGGCGCTGTTCAACGAATAAGAGTGAGCTGATTCCATCGGCCGTTGCGCCGATTTCGATCAGGCCGAGCGGCGAATCCATGTACACCCAAAACGGTTCCATTGTTTTGCTCACATCCCTTTGGTGCGAATGATCGACCAGAGCAACCATGCGCCGGTGATGCCGGCGAGGATAAAGCTGACCTGCGCCACCGGCACGGCAACGTTCAGGCCGGGAATCTGAAACAGGGCCGTTACTTCGCTGCCGCCCATCAGAATCAATGCCGAGCCGACGATCAGTGCGGCGACAATTAAAGCAAAGGCCAGGCGGTTGGCGATGCGGTCTACACGTTGGATGATCATTTTCAAGTCGCGCACCGAAACTCCGACGGTCAACTCGCCTTCGTCCAACTGATCCCACAGGTCGTCAAGGCGGTTGGGAAAGCGCTGCAACATCAAGTTCAGCGAATCCATCATACGCAGGGCGTTGCTGCCCAACCGTTGAAAGCTCAATTTTTTAGAGACCAGCTTGCGCACAAATGGTTCCAGGGCTTCAACCAGGCGATAATCGGGGTCCAGTTGACAGCCGACGCCGTTCAAAATGATCATCGTGCGGATGAGCATAGCGAAATCGGAGGGGAGACGGATGTGGTGCATAAAGGCGATCGAGAATATCTCGCTCAAAATTTGGGCCACGTCCATCTGCTGGAGCGGCAGGCCCAGATAACGCCCCATCATCCGTTGGATGTCGCGTTCCAATTCGCGCAGGTTGGTCGCTCGGGTGATCACGCCCATTCGCACCAACACCGTGGTGGCTCGTTCGGCTTCCTGGCTGATGATCGCCACCAGCAAATCGCCCAACTGGTCGCGCAAGCGGCTTGAGATAAAGGCGACCATGCCAAAATCGAGCACGGCTATTTGGTCGTCGACCACCATCAGGTTGGCCGGATGGGGATCGGCGTGGAAAAAGCCATCCTCAAAAATTTGTTTGAGGTAAAAGTCGGTGCCCACGCGCGCAATGGCCGGCAGGTCATATTTTTCGCGGCGCAGGCGGTCTAATTCGGTCAACTTGATGCCGACCAATTCTTCCATCACGATCACCCGTTTGGTGGTGTACTGCCAATAAACTTGGGGGATGCGGATGGGGGGATAATCGGCGTAGGTGTGATAAAAACGGTCGATATTTTGCGCCTCGGCGGTATAGTCCAGTTCGTTGCGCAGGGCATAGCCCAACTCTTCAACGATTTCGGTCACGTTATAACTGCGGGCTGCTTCGGAGCGACGTTCCCAAAATTGGGCCTGGCGCATCAATAGATCAAGGTCGGAGTGAATCATTTGTTGAATGTTCGGACGTTGCACCTTGACCACCACATGTTCACCGCTATGCAGCACGGCACGGTGCACCTGGCCGATCGAGGCGGCGGCGATCGGTTCGCGTTCAAAACTGGCAAAAACCGTTTCCGGGGGGCCGCCCAACTCGCGCTCGATTTGTTCAGCCACTTTTTCGTAGGAAAAGGCCGGTGCCGAATCGAGCAGTTTGGACAATTCTTCGGCAAAGCCCGGCGGTAACAGGTCGCCACGTCCGCTCAGCAATTGCCCCAGCTTGATGTAGGTTGGCCCCAGTTCTTCCAGTGTGCGCCGCACACGTTCGGCCAATGATAGTCTTTCCACTTCCTGGATGCTCGATGCACGCCGTTGCCAACCACGTGGCAAAAAGCGCCCCAACTCGGTTTGTTCGAGCAACGCGCTCAAGCCGTTGCGGGCCAAAATCTCGGCAATGTTGCGCAGGCGATTCAGTTCTTGAATATGTTGACCAAGTGGCAACGCCCAAATGTTCATCGGTCCTCCTCAGCTCATTCGACCATCGGCCGCATCGGATGACGTGCGCTCATTATACTACAGTTTGTTCAACTTTCATACTGCTGAAGCATAGGGATGCATCGGCCACGGGGCAACTGTAGGTCGGCATCCCTATTCCGACCGTGGGGCGGCATCCCTATGCCGTAGGTCGGCATCCCTATGCCGACCTAATCGGCCACAGGGCAACTGTAGGTCGGCATCCCTATTCCGACTGTGGGGCGGCATCCCTATGCCAACTGTAGGTCGGCATCCCTATGCCAACTGTGGGGCGGCATCCCTATTCCGACTGTGGGGCGGCATCCCTATGCCGACCTAGAGATGCATCGGCTCTGCCGACCTGCCTCTGCGTACGTGTTATTCTCCTTTGCCGAACATAGACTGGTAGTTGATCAGGTTTTGCTGGAGTGCGCGCGCAAAATTTTGTGCCGATTCTGGCGACATCACAATGCGGGCCACACATTCGGCGTGAATGGTGCGCATTTGCTGGAGCTGGGCCTGCACTTCTTGTGGCGAACCGAGCAACAACGGGGGTAGAATTTCAAAAAAAGAGATCACAAACTCGTTTTTCGAATGCTGGATCACGACATTGTTGGCGTAACGGGTTTCAATACGCTCCGAGACAAACCAGTTAATCGGCATTTCCTGTTCGATCTGGGTCATCGATTGATCTCCTTTATGCAGCAGATTCGTATCTACTCAGCCTGATTATGGGTATGGACACGGATTGGCACGGGTGCAACGGATGTTCACGGATTTTTTGATCCGTATCCTGGTAACAGGCTGAGCAATTTGCGCAGATTCACCCAACACGCACAATCCAACCGTATTCCAGGCCGCGTGGCTCGCGCGGTTTGCCGGCAGCGTCCCATAAATGCCCGTTCCAATCCCAAAATTGTCCGACATCGCAATGATGTTGGGTGCAGAGGCCGACAATGGTGTCGCCGGGACGAACGGTCACATAGACCCCCTCCATTTTGGGTTGCGGTGGTTGTTCTCCCGGCGGGGTCATTCTGATCCGAGCCAGCAAAGGCCAGGCACTTTCGGGGCAGACCCCGGCGCGAAAAACGCTGAAAAAGGTCGGCCTGAAGCGTTCCAGGTTGGCCAGCCAGGCCAATATCTCAGCCGTCGACAGCACATTCTGGCCATGTTCATCGGTATAAAAGCCCAACACCGGATAGATCGGCAAATCGAGGGCTTGTTCGGTGCGCCAGCGTTCAAATTCGCCATACGCAACCACCTCAAGGGTGTAGCGTGGACTCCATTTGAAGGTGGCGTAAGCCTGGGGCATAAAACCACCTCGGCAAAAGCGGGCCATTTCGGCATAGGGGATGTCCGGGTAGGCTGAAATGTTGGGCATTGAGGTAAAGAACATCACTTCAGGCGGCAATTCGGTCGCTATCATCTGCTCGCCGAGTTGCCTTGCGCCTTCAAGCTGCCCGGCGGCCGGTTGCTCAATGTCGAACACCAGGCCGGCATAGCCGTCGAGGATCGATTGAATGGCCACCTCGGCTTCTTCATCGGGGTGATGACAGGTGATCACCGGCCAGGCCAGGGGCACCAATCCGGCCGCGGTGATTTGTTTGGCCACCCGCCGTGCCGATTGTTCATAGTATTCTCCTTCCTGACCGGTTTTGAACAGCACAATCCGCGCGCCGATGGCCTGGGCCATTTCGATGGCCCGAGGTATTTCGCTTTCCATCCAGGCCCAAACGCCTTTGCCGTACAAAAGTCGCCTCATTGTGCACGCCTCCCGGCACATCGCTCATTTTCGGCCGATGCCGTAAAAAATGGGCACATAAACCAACCGTGTGCCATCTTGAACTGCTTTTTGTGCCTGTGCCCTGACCTGTTCAAAGGTTTTGGGGTCTACCGCATCACCGACATCGTAGGCAATCCATGTCCATTCGGCTTCCAGGTTTTCGTACAGATCTTGCGCCGTCCAGTAAGAAGCAATGACCCCTACTTCGGCACGCAGGCCGGCCTGTACCAACAGCCGTCGTACCTGTCGCCCGATCAGCGGATTGGCTCCCTGTCGGCGCAGCCCTTCGACCTGCCATTCGCGGATCGGCAGTTCGGGCCAATCAAGACGACCACCGTAATCCGGTTCGGCACAAATCAGCACATGACCGCCCGGCCTGGTCACCCGGACCATTTCACGCACGGCCAGTCGCGGATCGCTCAGCCACATCAACACAAAATGACAGATCACGGCGTCGAAATGTGCGTTCGGGTAGGGCAGGTTGAGCGCGTCACCCTCTTCGTAGCGGACGCGGCTGGTTGAACGGCGGGCAAAAGAAAGCATTTCGGGGTTGTTGTCCAGGCCGATCACCTGTCCGCGGGTGCGTCGGGCCAGGTCATTCGTCAGCACGCCGGTGCCGCATCCCACATCCAAAATGCGCTCGGCGTAAAGCAGGTTGGCATATCGGTAGAGCTGACTGCGCGACATCTGCGTCCATTGGGCTTGACGAGAAAACTGTTCATGCCATTCGGAAATGGTCGGCTTGTTCATCGGATACATCTCCATGTTTGTTCATTTGTGCCATTCTACATCGGCAACGTGGGCCAATCGATTCAAGGTGCGGGCCAAAAGGAACAGATAGTCGGACAGGCGGTTGATGTAGACGATTATCCGGCGATACGGGTCATCGTTGTACTCGGCCATTTCTTCCGTCAGACGCACAATTTGTCGCTCAACGCGCCGACAAACGGTGCGCGCAACGTGCGCCCATGCCGCCGATGGATGACCACCAGGCAAGATAAACGTGGTTAACGGCGACAATTCGATCCCCATCCGGTCGATGGCGTGTTCAAGCCACGCGATGCGTTGCGCCGTAAGCGGTTCAAGTTTTGCGGTGACCGGCGTCCCCGGCGTGGCAGACAGCCATCCACCGACGGTAAACAGATCGGACTGAATCTGCTGCAATTCTGTGCGTAGTGTGGCCTGGTTGTCGTCCAATTCGGCAGCCAGCACGCCCAAGAATGCATCGAGTTCGTCTACGCTGCCACATGCCTCCACACGAAAATCGGCTTTGGAGACCCGTTCACCGCTCAACAGACTGGTCCAGCCTTGGTCTCCTGTTCGCGTATAGACTTTCATCTCGTTCCTCCCTTTTCCCATAGTATACCATAAAATCGGCCGATTAGCCTGCTGGCTATGCTCGTGCGGCTCTGGCGAATCCACATCGAATGACGGAATCAAGGCTTTAGCCGGGTTTTAACCACCAGACATAAGAGCCTACCCGAAAAACGCAACCGATGCATCCCTATTCGTCGGTACAAGCGGCATAGGGATGCCGCTTGTACGGTTTTTCGGATAGACTTTAAGCCAACTGAAGCCGTTTTTACATTCTCGTCTGAGCCTCATTCCACTTGCTCCTTTTTCGGATACGAGTACAATGGAATTGGTACATTTTACCTTTTTTTAACAAAAACAGAACGCGCAAAACAGTGATCAAGTACATCGAAAACAGCGCTCTGATGGAATTTCTCGCCTTAACACAGAGCCTGTTCGACCGGCGAGTTACAAATTTTGAAGGAGTAAAACGATGATCGACGGCGTAGAAATCAAAGAGCTGATCCTTCATCCTGACGACCGCGGTATGTTTACCGAGGTGCTCAAATCGACCGACCTTTTTTTAGAAACACATCCTTTTGCGCAAATCTCGCATACGGTAACCTATCCAGGTGTGATCAAAGCCTTTCACTGGCACAAATATCAAACCGACTATTGGTACTGCGTGGTCGGCAACATCCGTGTCGGTCTGGTCGATATTCGTCCTGGCTCGCCGACCGAAGGTGAAAAGATGTCGATTTGCATCGGCGAGTGGGGACGCAAGGTGATCAAGATTCCCCCCGGCGTGGCCCATGGCTATCAGGTATTGGGTCAGGAACCGGCCCAGCTCATTTATTATACCACCGAACCGTACAATCCGGCACAACCGGATGAAGAACGTATTGCCTGGGATGACCCGGCTTTGGGTTTTGATTGGACGATCAAGAATCGGTAACCGGCAATGGAATACATACAGGCTCAACCCGATCTACAAGTGATGTGGATGCGCGCGCTGGAACAAAGCGGTGACGGCATCAGCATTCTTGACCATAACGGCCGGCACATTGTGCAAAATGATGCGTTCAGAGAGCTGTTTGGCTACACGCCGAACGAGTTGGACCAAAACCCCAACATTTTGTGGCAAGACCCCAACGAATTTGCCACGGTGGTGATGGCTGCCGTGAGACGTGGTCAAACCTGGCGTGGCACGCTGACCGGTCAACACAAAGATGGGCATACTTTTCCTTGTGCCCTGACCGCCTCGCCGATTTGGGAGAAAGGCCAGCAGATTGGGGTGGTATGCGTACACCGCGATATTACCGAACAAAAAGCGTTCGAATCGCAGATTCGCTACCAGGCTTCACTGCTGAATCAGGTTTCCGATGCTGTAATCAGTTGTACCCTCGACGGCCGCATTGCTTTCTGGAACCAGGGCGCCGAGAGAATCTGGGGGTGGCAGATAGGCGATGTCCTGGCCCGGCATTTGCGCATGCTTTTTTCACCGGCTGTTCACAAACGCCTGGATCTCGAAATCGCACAACTCGGAGAGCGGCGTGCTGCGGAACTGGAATTGCCCGGTCTGACCAAGGATCGTCGCGAGATCATTGTCCGTTGCAGCATCAGCCTGGTCACCGATAGTTGGGGCGAGGCGATCGGCTTTGTGAGCATCTGCGCCGATGTAACCGAACAGCGCGAGATCGAACGGTTGCGCGCCTATCAGGTCTCGATGCTGGAAGGGGTGATCCAAAATGCACCGGTCGGCATCATCGTCCTCGACCGGTATGGCAAGATTTTGGCGATCAACCAGGCCCAGCTCGACATCTTGAAAATCTCTGCCCGTCCCGATACGTTGATCGGCCAAAATATAATGACTACCCTCCAACAAGCCTCTTGTCTCACCGGGTATCTCCGCGATTTGTTGCATGGACAGGCCTTTGCCCTGGACGACTTGAAACTGGTCGAAGGGCCGGATTACGAAGCCTATGTCAATGTGCGCGGTGTCCCGCTGCTGGTCGACCAGCAGCCGGTGCGCCTGCTGGTCATTCAGGATGTGACCGAGCGACACCGCTACGAAGCGCGCCTTTCTGAAGAATTGACCTATCAAGAGATTTCCGGCATCATTTCAACCTTGGCCTTGCAAACCGACCATTTCGACTCGTTCATCAATCAGGCCTTAGAGATCATCGGCCGGCGTCTGGATGCCGATCGCACCTATGTATTCGTCAATGATCCAGAGGCACGCACAGCGCGCAACACACACGAATGGTGCGCACCGAATATTCGCCCTCATCTGGGTGAACAGGTTGTGTATCAAGACTTTGCCCACTGGTATTCAACGATGCAGGACAACAAACCGGTGGTGCTCAACGATATCGGCTCAGAGACATCGCTGCCGGTACACCAAATGCTTCAGACATACGAGATCAAATCGCTGTTGGTCACGCCGATTTGGGTGCAGGGACGGCTATACGGCTTTATCGGCATCGACGCCTGTCGGCATCCGCGTCAGTGGTCGGCGCGACAGGTGGCTCTCTTTGCCAACCTGGCCCGCCTGATTGCCATGCAAATCGAACGCTTTTCGGCTTATGAGGCCACCGCACGGGAAGCGAGCAAGCTGCGGGCTATGATTTCGGACATGCAAGAAGGCGTTGTCTTTGTCGATGCGACCGATTGTGTGGTCGAATTCAACGACTTTTTCGCCCGCATGATCGGCACAACCGCCGATCGGCTATCAGGACGCTCATGGTGGGAGGTGCAAATTCCCGAAATTCAAGAGCGTCTCCGTGAACTGGTTCAGGCGATGAAAAAGGAAATCGGACATCCCGCCGAATCGATCGGCCTATCAATGCGCGGGATGGAGTTGATCTTGCGTGTGCAGCCGATCTACGGCCACGATGGGTATGAGGGGGTCTTGTTCAACTTTATCGATGTCACCGAACTGGCCCGGGCCAAACATCAGGCTGAAATTGCCAGCAAGGCCAAAAGCGAATTCCTGGCCAACATGAGCCACGAAATTCGCACCCCGATCAATGGCATCACCGGGATGATCCAGTTGATGCTTGACGGTGACCTCACCCCCCAGCAACGCGATTATCTGACTTCTGTCCAGGGGGCGGCCGAATCGCTGCTCTCGATCATCAACGGCGTGCTCGATCTGTCCAAGATCGAGGCCGGCCAACTCGAATTGGAGCAGATCGAGCTGAACCTGCACGATGTGCTGGAAGACCTGACGCACGCGGTGGCCTTTCATGCCGCACAAAAAGGCCTGGAACTGGTTTTTGACCTGCCGATGGACACACCGTCGGCCTTGCGTGGCGACCCGGTTCGCCTGCAACAGGTGTTGGTCAACCTGGTCGGCAACGCGATCAAATTTACCGAGCGGGGACATGTGATCCTTCGCGTGAACACCCTCGCCCAAGACGCCGGTTCGGTTCGGTTGCAATTTGCGATATCCGACACCGGCATCGGCATTCCGCCCGACAAACACGAGATCATTTTTGACAGCTTTTCCCAGGTCGACGGTTCGATAACACGTCAATACGGCGGCACCGGGCTGGGATTGGCCATTTCGCGGCAACTGGTCAAGGCCATGGGCGGACGCATTTGGGTCGAAAGCCAGGTTGGACAAGGCAGCACCTTTTACTTTACCGTGCTGTTGGACAAAAGTACCGAATCCGGCCTGGACACAACGCGGTGGCGCGAGGGGTTATCCGGCGTGCGTGTGCTCTTGTGTGGCCAACCAGAAGCCACCCGCGCCGCATTGAGCGATTTGCTCTCTTGGGCCGGCTGCCAGCATAGATACGCAACCGATGCCGAACAAGCGTTACATATGATCCGCGAGATGACCGATCAGGGCACGCCCTTTCAGGCCCTGATCCTCGACGCCGATGTAGTATCCCCTGCCAATATGGTGACCATTCGCCAGGTTTTTTCTACCTCAGAACCTCCTTCCCCGGCCATCTTGATGCTGGTTTCAATCATCGACCTGAAGCAAAGTGACGAATGGGGCACAGACGTTCACTATCTGGTCAAACCGGCGCAACCACGCCTGTTTTTGGGCGTGCTTCGTTATGCCTTGGGCCTTGAGCGTGCGCCGATCACCGTTCAGACCCAGGTCGTTCCAAGCGAACCTGAGCTGACCAGGCCACTTTCCATCCTGGTTGTCGAAGACAACCGCTTGAACCAGCGGGTGATCGCCGCCATGTTAACGCAAAAGGGACACCGGGTCGAATTGGCCGAAAACGGCATCCAGGCCCTGAAACGGCTCGAACGGTCGACTTTTGACCTGGTTTTGATGGATGTGCAGATGCCGGAAATGGATGGCCTGACCGCCACGCGGATCATTCGCGCCGATCCCCGCTGGGCCGATTTGCCGGTGATCGCCCTCACTGCCTATGCTCTGAAAGGCGATCGCGAACGGTGTCTCGAAGCAGGTATGAACGACTATGTGAGCAAACCCGTTCGTGCGCCAGAACTCTTTGCCACCATTGCGCGGCATATACCTGATGCTCATGTTATCGGCCCGGACAGGCAGCTTCCGGCCGATGCGCCGATCAACTGGGCCGAAGTGATGGAACGTCTGGGCGATGACCGCGCGTTTTTTGACGAATTGATCCAACTGTTTTTTCAAGAGATCGAACAAGAACTGCCCGCTATGGCACAGGCTGTTCAAAATGGCAACGCAGAGACGCTAATGCGCCTGGCTCACAACCTCAAAGGTGCTGCCGCTACCCTTTCCGCCGAACCACTGCGTGCAGCCGCAGCCGAATTGGAATTGCTCGCCCGCAACGGCGATTTTCGGGCTGCACCCACGGCATTGGCACAGCTTGAAAAACGGATCGCCGAGTTGCGGAGTGGGATGAACCAAAGGCCTTCTGAAAAATGAAACGAACCGGTCGGCCCTTGCGTAATTGAACTATTCGGTGTGCACGAACAGGCTGTGCACACCACCAGCGGCATTTTGTGAAAGGGGTTGTCAAGATGAAATGTCCAAATTGTCAGACCAATGTGGAAGAAGGAAAGCGGTTTTGTCCCAACTGTGGCGCGGTCCTTGCTGTTGCCCAAAATGAATCGATCATCGTCCATCGGCGCGGTGGGCGCATTGACCTGCCCGACCCGGCGGTTTCGTACACCGGCCAGGGGCAATCGGGGTTGAAATACCAGTTGATCGGCACCACCTTACAGGCCGTGACCATCGAACTCACGCCCGGCCATACCGTTGTCTCGGAAAGCGGCGGCCTGGCCTGGATGTCGGCCAACGTCAAGATGGAGACCAGGGCCAGTGGCGGCATCGGCAAAGCCATCGGCCGTTTGTTTACCGGCGAATCTTTCTTTTTGGTCGAATACGAAGTCAGTTCAGGGCAAGGGATCGTTGCTTTTGCCTCCGAGTTTCCGGGCAAAATTGTCCCGATCGATCTGGCCGAAGGCCAAAGTGTCATCGCCCAAAAAGACGCCTTTATGTGCGCTGAAAAGTCGGTGGACGTAACCTTACATTTTCGCAAAAAACTGGCCGCCGGCTTTTTCGGCGGTGAAGGATTCATCATGCAAAAATTCACCGGGCCGGGCCTGGCTTTTATGGAATTTGACGGCGAGATCGTGGAATACACCCTGGAAGCCGGCCAGACTTTGATGGTCGACACCGGTTATGTGGCTATGTACGAACCGACAGTCGATTTTGACATCGAGATGGTGCGCGGGATCAAGAACATCTTTTTTGGCGGCGAAGGCCTTTTCCTGGCCCGACTGCGCGGGCCTGGACGGGTGTGGTTGCAAACAATGCCCATCTACAATCTGGCACGCAAGATCGCTGCGCACATCCACCAAAGCGGAAGTGGTGACCTGTCAACGGCCGGCGGCGATATTGCCAAAGGGGTCATCAAAGGGTTGATCGGAGGCTGAAATGGGGGCATGGCAAAATCCGCTGGGATGTTTACTTACCCTGCTGCTGATGCCTTTAGCTCTGCTTGGCTCATTTGGGCTGGTGATTTTCAGCCTTCAGGTCTTCAGCGTCATCCAAAAGGCGTTGGAACCCAAAACCCATGATGAAGGGCATTACACCCTGGAACAAGGCCGGGAAATCGATAAAAACAAATAAGGTAACCGGACTCTGGCGAATCTACGTCTGGTAGTGGAGTCGGGGCTTTAGCCGGAGATTTTAACCACCAGCGGTAGACCGGGTGAAGCCTCAACTCCCGAAATCGCCAGAGTCTGGTAAGGCAACCATTCAGCCTCTTTCTGGATCGGGTTGCTCTCCAGACCGCGCCCGACCGGAAACCGGCTACGGCGAATCGTTACCAAATGAAAACGACCTGTAAGGGTCGTTTCTTTGTTGGCCTTGGGCATGGACATGAACGCCCATCTCCGGTGCGTCGACAACCTATCAGACCATTTTCGGTTGCTTGGCCTATCCGAAAACCGTAACCGACGCATCTCTATACGTCGGTATAGGCGGCACAGGAATGTCGTTTGTACGGTTTTCGACAGATTCTTATGGTGAAAGGTATAGAAGAGGCAAATGAAGCAAGACCAATCGGCTCAAGAGCATGCTGTTTTGGAAGGGGCGGTGTCTGTGCTGGCGGCGTTAGAAGCCCAAAGCCGTGATGTGTTGGTGATCTATTTGGCGCAAGGCCGACGGTATGGCTCAACCGTCGGGCGAATGATGGGGCTGGCGCTCAATCAGGGTGTGCCCGTAAAATGGGTCGCTGAAGACATCATCGCGGCCTATGCCCAAGGCAGTTCGCATGGCGGCGTGATCGCCTTGGTCGGTCCACGCCGCTTTGTACCCCTTGCCGACCTGCTCAACGGGGTCGCGTGCCCATTTATTGCCATGCTTGACGGCATCGAGGACCCCTTTAACTTTGGGGCTGCAGTGCGTGCCCTCTACGCCGCCGGCGCGCATGGACTGGTGTTGCGTCCACGCAATTGGACCTCGGCGGCAGGGGTGGTAGCGCGGGCGTCGGCGGGCGCATCCGAGCGCATCCCCACCGCCATTGCCGAAACGGCACTTGAAGCGGCCCGGTTCTTCCGTTCGCGCGGACTGACCGTTGTCTGTACCACCAAAGAAAAATCGACCTCCCTGTATGAGGCCGATCTCACCGTGCCCCTGCTGTTGGTCATCGGTGGTGAAAAGCGGGGCGTCACCCGTTCTTTTCTCGATCAAGCCGATCTCCGCCTCGAGATCCCCTATGGACGGCCCTTTCCTCAATCGCTGGACGCCGCTTCGGCCGTAGCTGTACTGGCTTTTGAGGTGATGCGTCAGCGTGTTGCCCGTGCCGGTGACGGGAGATAAACGATCTCGCCTGCTGTCGGGGGCGGTCTGCTCAATTTGTGATCAATGCTGGACGCTGGCGAATCTACCTATAGTAGTGGAGTTGAGGCTTTAGCCGGATTTTAACCCCTAGATGTGGGACAGCTTAAACCTCAACTCCCCAAAACGCCAGTGTCCAAATCAATGTAAAATCTGGCTCAAAAAGCGTTTGGTGCGTTCGTGTTGCGGATTGTCGAACAGCTCTTGGGGCGGGCCTTGCTCGATGATCTGCCCGTTGTCGATCAACACAACGCGGTCGGCGGCGGCACGCACAAAGCCCATTTCGTGCGAAACAACCACCATCGTCATTCCCTCATCGGCCAGTTCGAGCATCACGTCGAGCACTTCTTTGATCATCTCCGGGTCCAGTGCCGAAGTCGGTTCGTCAAACAGCATGATCTTGGGCTGCATCGCCAGCGCGCGGGCAATCGCCACCCGTTGTTGCTGTCCCCCGGAAAGTTGACCTGGATAAGCGTTTTCCTTCTCCAAAATGCCCACTTTGGCCAGCAGGTTTCGGGCGATCTCGCGTGCCTGCTCAAGACTGCGTTTGCGCACCACCCGCTGGGCAAGCACAATGTTTTCCATGACCGTCAGATGTGGAAAGAGGTTGAACAGTTGAAACACCATGCCCACTTCTGCGCGCACCCGGTTGATGTTTTGTGCTTTGTCCAGAGGAATGCCGTCCACGATGATGCGTCCGCGGTTGACTTTTTCCAGGTGGTTGATGCAGCGCAACAAGGTGCTCTTTCCTGAGCCACTCGGCCCGATGATCACCACCACTTCCTGCGGGTACACCTCCAGGCTGACCCCGCGCAAGGCATGGACGGCTGTGCCGAAGTGTTTATGCACATCACAAATTTGAATGATCGGTTCTTGGGTTTGAGTCATGGTCTTGTCTTTTTCCGGCTAAAGTCTTTACTCCAAGCGTCGGTGTTTGTTTATAACCCGGCTTGGCCGTTGTTAATCCGCTTTGCCGGGCAGTTTGGTTTTGTGTTCGATCACTCGTACCAGCAACGAAAGCAGCAGTGTCATAACCAGATAAAACAAGGCTACCGTGTTATAGCCCTCAAAAGCGCGAAACGTGCGCGAAACCCACAAACGCCCTTGCTGCAAAATTTCCGGCAAGGCAACCACCGAAATCAGCGATGAATCTTTGAGCATAGCGATAAAGTCGTTGCCCAGCGGCGGCAAGACAACGCGCACCGCCTGGGGCAGGATCACATAGCGCATCGCCTGGAAATAGGTCATTCCCAGCGAGCGTGCCGCTTCCATTTGTCCATAATGGATCGATTCGATGCCGGCGCGAAAAACCTCGGCCAGGTATGCCCCGTAACCGAACCCCAAGCCGATCACCGCCCCTGGAAAGCCGCCCAGGTCGATCTTGCCACCGGTCGCATCACGCAAACCGGGGGCGACGACGAAACCGGCATAGAGGATGATCACCAGCAGCGGAATGCCGCGAACCACCTCGACATAAAGTTTAGAAATGGCCAGCAAAAGGGCATTGTTAGAAACCAACATCAGCCCGGCGATCAGGCCCAAGATCAAAGCCAGGCCAAAGCCGAGCACTGTGGCCCGCAGCGTCATTACCACCCCACCGGCCCGCCAGATGCGCGCAAGTGTCTCCCCCAGGTCATAGCGGTCATAAAGACGCACATACGCCGCCCCGGTTTCAACCGGCCCTTGCAAAGTTGGGGTGCTGGTTTGGACAATGATTACCCCTTCGGTCGGCGCAGTGATCGGCGCGGCCTGGGTTGGTAACACGTCTTGCGGCACCTGGATGCGGTAAGGTGTGCCCTTGCCGGCCGACTTGAGGATCGGTTTGGTCAAAAATTTATCCAAAACCCAGCCGGCACGACCATCTTGGGTTTGCACAAAAGCCCAGTTTTGCGGCATGGTCAGGTTCTGTTTAGGGACCAGGTGCCACTTGAGCAATGTCACCTCTTCGTTTTCTTCCAATGCGCTGCTGGGTTGGGCATCGGCACGTGGTTCGGCAAGCAAGGTGGCGGCTTCTTTGGCCTGGGCTGTCGCCCGATTGTATTCGGCGATAACGGTATAAGTACCCGGTCGGAGCGGCACTTGGGCATCGGGCGTAAAACTCCAGCGTTCCCCTTCGACCGGAATTTCGGCCAGCAGCGCACGGTCCCAGGGGAGATCGAACAAAAAATAGATCGCATCGAGATATTTAACGTTGCTTAACACACTCAGGCCGACCACCAGCCCGACAACAGCAATGATCACTCCCCACCACGGGATGCGGTTCAACAAGCGATAGATCGCCTCGGTGGCCGCGCGTCTGGATTCAGCCGATTGTTCTGACATAAAAACCTCGACCGTAAAAACGTTGAATTGAACCCAATTCAAACCTTTAACGAAGCGAGCGCGGATCGAGCGCATCGCGCAGGCCGTCGCCTAAAAAGTTGATTGCCAGCGTGGTCAACAAGATCAGCGTGCCCGGAAAGAACCACATCCAGGGCTGCGTTTCCAGGTTGTGATAGGCCTGGTTGAGCATGTTGCCCCAGGTGGCCGTCGGTGCCTGCACCCCCAACCCCAAAAAGCTGACATAGGCCTCAGACAAAATGGATGAAGCCACGCCCAACGTCGCCGAAACCACGATCGGCGCGATTGTATTGGGCAAAATATGTCGAACGATAATGTACAGGTTGGGTGTACCGATGCTCCGCGCGGCGGTGATAAATTCGCGTTCTTTGAGGGCCATATAATTGGCCCGCACAATGCGCGCCAATCCCATCCAACTGGTCAGCCCGATCACGCCGATGATCACTACCACGCTGCCGCTAAACGTGCGCCCCAAAAGGGTAAAAGAAGGGAGTCGTCCTCCCAGCATTTTGCTCAGAATGATCAACAAAAACAGCTGCGGAATGGTGAGCAAGGTCTCGGTCAGACGCATCAAAATGGCATCGATCACTCCACCGTAAAACCCGGCCAGCGCGCCGACTACCGTGCCGATGACAATCGAAACGGTCACCGCCAACAGGCCGATGATGATCGAAATCTGTCCGCCATAAATGGTGCGGGCCAAAATGTCACGTCCGGTCGCGTCGGTGCCAAAGGGGTGCGCAGCCGAAGGTGGCTGTAAACGCGCCTGCAAATCGTTGCGGTTGGCATCCCGTTCGCTGTAAAAGAACGCCCCAACGGTCACAAAGAGCACCATCAGCAGCAACAAGCCCGTGCCGACCAGGGCCATTTTATGACGGCGAAAACGTTGCCAGGCCAGTTGAAGCGGCGACAATGGGGGACGGACCGTAGTTTCAAAGGGATGCGTCTTGGTTTGAGTCATCGCACACCTCAATCATACCGGATGCGTGGATCGAGATAGGTGTACGCGATGTCGGTGAGCAGTTGAAAAAGGACCACGGCTATCGAGATCATCATCAAGACCCCCATCAACACCGGCACGTCGGTATCTTGGGCGGCGTTCCAGTACAAACGCCCCATACCGGGCCAGGCAAAAATGCTTTCGGTGACCACCGCCCCGCCGAGCAAAAAGGGAATGTCCATCCCGATGATGGTTACCAGGGGCAAGGCAGCGTTCTTGAGCACATGCCGAAACAGAATGACCCATTCTCCCAGCCCTTTGGCCCGCGCGGTGCGGATGTAATCATCGTGGATCACATCGAGCACGCTCGAACGGATAAAGCGTGTGTATCCGGCAATGCTGATGATCGAAATGCTGGCCACAGGCAGCACCATATGCCAGGCCACCTGCCAAAAGGTCGGCCCAACGGTCAGATCGTATTTGCCGACGGTAGGCAGATAAGGCAGCCCCCATTGTTTGAATTTGACGGCAAAAATGTACATCAGCATCAGCGCCGTCCAAAAAATCGGCATGGAATAGCCGACAAAAGAAAGCGCCGTGATCACATGATCGGCCAGAGAATACTGTTTAAGAGCCGAAAAAACGCCGATCACCAGGGAGGAGAGGACAATGACCACTTCGGACACGAGCATGAGCAACAGGGTGTTGGGCAGGCGCTCCTTGATCAATTCGCTTACCGGGCGTTTCTGAATGAACGAAGTGCCCCAATCACCGCGCAGCACTCCCTTGCGCGTTCCGTTTGCGTCGGGCAAGCCGTCGCCGTCCAGATCGATGCCCATCCAATCGTTGCCGATCAGCCAGACCACGTATTGAACGATGATCGGCTTGTCTAACCCAAGCTGGCGGGTCAATCGCGCACGATCAGACGAGCGAATGCGTTGCCGTCCCCCAAAGGAGGCCAGTGGATCGCCCATGTTCATGGCCAGCACAAAGATCAGCAGGCTGATCAAAAGCAAAAGTGGAATAGCCTGGAGAAGGCGGCGAATGATGTAACGGCCCATGCGTCTCTCCTGATGAAAAAGGAGAGGAGAACGCCAGGCGTCTCCTCTCCTATGAGGCACATCTCAGGACAACCTACTTGACATCCCACTCGTAGGCGTTCCAGAACGGGTCTGCGCCGGAGAGCCGGACGTTCACCAGACGGTTGTTGAGCGTCCAAACGTCATTGTCGTGCCAGACACCGATCCAGTACACCTTTTCGTTGATGATGCGGCCGATTTCGTGGAACAGTTTGACCCGCGCGTCGAAATCGACTTCGCGTTCCTGGGCACGGACCAGTTCATCCAGCTCGCGATCGCAAATGCCGAACCAGTTGGTACCGTCGGGCGACTCGTCCGACGGAATCTCGGAACAGAGCCATTGTGACTCGCTGGGATCGGGAAAGTTGGAGCGGTCCGACCACTGGGCAATGTCAAACTGTCCGGTGGCGATGGGGCCATCTTCGCCATAGCTGTTCCACAGAATCTTGGATGGGTAGTTGAGAATTTTGATGCCGATGCCCACATCGGCCAGATATTGCTGAGCTACCACCTGCGTCTGCTCACGGATGGCCCGTCCTTCGGTGGTCGAGTAGCGCAGCACCAATTCGACGCCGTCTTTGTCTCGGGTGCCGTTGCCATTGCTATCCACCCAGCCGGCCTCGTCAAGCAACTGTTTGGCCTTTTCCGGATTGTATTTGTAGGGATTGGCATTGGGATACTGATAAGGGGTTTCTTCCCACTTGGTCAGTGGCGGATAGGTGCCGCCGTACAGCAGTGTTTTGCAGATTTCATCAAAATCGACGGCATAAGCGATAGCCTGACGCACGCGCACGTCTTGCAACGCCGGATGGCCGTTGTCGGCGGCGGTTTCGTCGGTGTTCAGGTTAAAGAACCAGCTCTCGTTATAGCCCGACAGCACGGTAATATAGTGAACATTGGTCAGCTTTTCGATGTCGGGAATGTCCGAGTAAGAGAGGAAAACGCCGATGTCGGTATCGCCGGTTTTGATCGCCGCCATTTGTGACTCGTCGTCCGGCACGATGAGGATGTTGATCTGATCGATCTTGGGACGACCGCGCCAGTAATTGGGATTGGCTTCAAAGACCAGGTGACTGCCGGATTCCCATTGTTTGAGCACAAACGGCCCGTTGACGACGGTGGGGTTGCGGTTCCACTCGGCATTGTCGATTGTGCCTTCGGCCTTGAAAACCGGCTCCAAAATGTGCTTGGGCAGCACAAAACCGAACATTGTGCTGGCCCAGGGGGCGAAAGGTTCGCTGAACTGGATCACCAACGTCTTGTCGTCCTCGGCTGTGACGCCTGCGACATAGGTGTCATAAGGCCAGGTGCTGTGGACGCCGATATTCTTTTCGTTGAGGATCATGTCGTAGGTGAACACAAAGTCGTGTGCCGTCACCGGTGTGCCGTCTGACCATTTGGCTTTGGGGTTGATCGGCACTTTGATCGTCAGGCCATCTTCTGAAATCAGGCCGTTGGCTTTGGTGGGCAATTCGGCGGCCATTTCCGGCACGATTTCCAGTTTGTCGTCAAAGTACCATAGGCCCGGATTGAACAGGTCGATGGCCAGACCGGCGAACCACATCCCCGAATACATGCCGTTGAGCGAATCGGGTTCTTCAAAAAAGGTGATGGTGACCGACTTGGGCTGCCCGGCCGGAGCAACCGGCTCGCTTGTTTTGGGCATGCCAAACCATTTTTCATAAATCTGATCGTACGTGCCATCGGCTTTGATCGCCGCCAGGCCTTCGTTGATCATCTTGAGCAGTTCGGGTTTGTTCTTGTTGACGGCAATGCCGTAAAATTCATCGGTCACCGGCTCACCGACCAGCGTGGCGCCCAGTTCGGGATTTGATTTGATAATGTCGGCCGAAGTGGGCCCATCGTTGAACACGGCGTCGACATCCCCGTTGGCCAGCGCTTGAAAGGCCAGGGTGATCTCGTCATAGCGCACCACTTGTGCCTTGGTGTTTTCGCTCAGCCAGATGTCGCCGGTGGTGCCCAATTGCACGCCCACCTTGCGCCCGTCGAGATCGGCCACCGTCTTGATCTTGTCTTGGTCGGCAATGCGCACGGCGATCATCTGCCCGGCGTTAAAGTAGGGATCGGAAAAATCGACGATCTGGGCGCGTTCTTCGGTGATCGTGGCCGCCGAGATCACGGCATCGAATTCGCCGGATTGCAGGGCCACAAAGATGCCGTCCCAACGGGTGTTGACGAGTTCGAATTCAAAGCCGGCCTTTTGGGCAATCGCTTTCATAATGTCGGGGTCAAAACCGACAATGTTGCCGGCGGCATCGACCGATTCAAAGGGGGGATATTCGGCATTCAGGCCGATCTTGTAAACGACCTTGGCTTTTGGTGTGGCCGTCGGTGCTTTGGCGGCTTGGGTTGGTGTGGGTGGAGCCTGAGTTGGTGTAGCCGCGGGCGTGGCGGTCTTTTTGCAGGCAACCAGTGAAACGATCAGCAAGATGGTTACAAACAGGTAAAAGCTTTTCTTGAACATAGTCTCCTCCTATTGCACGTAGCTAGCGAAAGGGTGGGTGAAAAAAACGAGGATCCAGCGAGGCGCCTCCTTTCTAAAACAAAAAAAGGTCACCGGCATAGGACAACCATATGACGTTCGCCGATCACTGCCGACCTTAATTAAAGTAACGTTATTATAGTCGCAAGTAAAGTGACTGTCAAGAACCTTGTGAAAAGCCGTCAGATCGTGGTATAATGGCGATGCATTCAGTGGTGAGGAAAGAATGCCGCAATTCGATCTGGTCATTCAAAAAGGAACGGTCGTCACTGCCGATGATTTGGCGCAAGTTGATGTCGGTATTGTCGGCGACAAAATTGCCGCCCTGGGGCAAGGGCTGACCGGCCAGGAAGTGATCGATGCCGAAGGCAAGTACGTGCTGCCCGGGCTGATCGATGTCCATGTGCACATGCAATTGCCGGTCGGCGAGCAGATTTCGGCCGACGATTTTGAGACCGGGACGATCGCTGCGGCCTGTGGCGGAACGACAACGCTTATCGACTTTGTGACGCCGCAACGTGGACAATCGCTCGTTGAAGCGGTATCGGAACGCCGTGCCCAGGCTGATGGTCGGGTGGCCGTTGATTATGCCCTCCATTTGACGGCCGTTGACGCACAGACAGAAACCCTCACTGCCCTGCCGGCATTGGCCACACAAGGGTACACCACACTCAAGCTCTACACAACCTACCCGGCACTGCGCGTGGACGACGGCGAACTGCTCACCCTCCTGAACGGTTGTCGAGAAAACGGCATTTTGCCGCTGATCCATGCCGAAAACGATGCGGCAATTGCCTATCTCCAACGTCGTTTTTTGTCGCAAGGAAACACGGCAGCCATATGGCATGCCCGCAGCCGACCGCCGTTGGTCGAGGCGGAGGCCGTGCAGCGTGTACTGACCCTGGCTGCGCTGGTCGGCACGCCGGTTTACCTGGTGCACCTGTCCACCCAAGACGCCATCGCAGCGGTGCGTGCCGCACGCCGGCGAGGACAGGTCGTTTATGCCGAGGTGTGTATCCAACATTTGCTTCTTTCCGAGCGGGCCTATGACCGGCCTCCTTTCGAGGCGGCCAATTTCGTCTTGTCGCCACCACTGCGTGCCTCACATCATCAACGCGCGTTGTGGCGCGCACTCACCCGTGGTGAACTGAACGTCGTCTCGACCGATCACTGCCCATGGACCCGTGCACAACGCGAGCGCGGGCATAATGACTTTACCCGTATCCCCAACGGCCTGCCGGGGGTCGAGACGCGCCCGTTGTTGCTTTGGGAAACCGGCGTCAATCGGGGACGCCTGAGCATCTCACATATGGTGGAGGTGTGTGCTACCGCACCGGCACAGCTGATGGGATTATACCCGCGCAAGGGCACGGTTGCTGTGAACAGCGACGCCGATTTGGTCATCTGGAACCCAGATCGTCTATGGACGTTGCACGCGCACGAATTGCATCAGCATGTCGATCACTGCCCATATGAGGGATGGCATGGACGTGGGGCGCCGGAATGGGTCTTGTTGCGCGGTCAGGTTATCGTTCAAGAGGGCCGTTGGGTCGGGCATTGCGGACAGGGACAATTCATTTGCAGACAACGATACAATGGCTAAAGTATTGATTGTTGACGATCAGGACACCTTTCTCAGAATCAATGCCAAGATTCTCCAATTAGACGGGCACCAGGTATGGACGGCGCACAACGGACGCGAGGCGCTCGAAATTGCCCGTCGGGAACAGCCGGACATCATCTTGCTTGACCTGATGATGCCCGGCATGGACGGCTATGAGGTGAGCCGACAAATCAAAGCCGATCCGCAGACAGCCCAGGCCACGGTGGTCATTGTTTCGGCTTTGCCGGCCCAAAAGCGCGCTTTGTTGCATCAGGTCGGGGTCGAAGAATACGTCGTCAAACCGATTTTGGGCACCGAATTGCGTGGTCTGGTGGCACGGTTGATGAAAAAGCGAGGAAAGGTCTGATGGTGGAGAAAACAAAACGAGAAAAAATCGCAGTCGCAATTTCCATTCTGCTTTTTGTGGGCATCTATGTGGTTGGCTTGGTGATGGGGTTGCAAGAGATCGCTCAAAAAGCAGCCGCGACCAGGCCTGCTCCACCGGCTGAACGTTGAACGGAGCAAGGCCGATATGAGCGAGACTCGAATCGACCTGATCGGCCGCGATGAATTGCTGGAGCAATTCGAGCAACTTTGCCGCCCTTTTCACCGCGAGGGGGCAGGTCAAATCTGGATCGGCGGTGAGGCCGGCTGCGGCAAAAGCGCATTCTTGCAGGCCTGCGGCGCACGTGCGGCCCAGGCCGGTTGGGAAGTGTTGCTCGGACGCTGCACCGAAGAGACCATCGGCAATCCTTATGGCCCCTTTCTGGACATGCTGGGGCTTTGTTTCGACCGCAACGGGCGACTGATCAATGACCGCAGCGTGGAAAGCATCGTCGATCAAATCTCCCTAGATGAGGTCTTTGACGCCCTTCAAGACATCCCCGGCGCAAAACTGGTCGGGTTTGGCATCAAGATCGGACTGAGCATCTTTGAAACGCGGCGCGGTCAACGCGACAACCAAGATTTGCTGAACCGTAATTTTGAGTTCATCTTGCAGGTGCTTGAACAGATCGAAAAACGTCGCAAAAAACCGTTGTTATTACTGATCGACGACCTGCATCTGGCCGGTGCAACCACCTACGGACTGCTCGATTACATCTTGTCGCGCATTCAAACCCGCCTGCTGATCGTCTCCACCTGGCCGGCCAATGGCGCAGCGAACGAGGTCATACTCCCACGCCGTCTGGCTTCGCCGGAGGCGGTATTGAACCTGTCGCCGCTGGATGAGGGCCACATGCGCCAAATTGCCCACCGACAAATGGCCCACCTGCCGGATTCGTTGCTAAACATGTTGCTCGATTTCAGCCGTGGCCTGCCCCGGCTTTTGACCGAGAGCCTGAAATTGCTCGAAGGGCAAGAAGAAGCTCTGTTGACGGCCAAGAGGGGAGCCGGCAGGGCCGGTTCACCCTTGCACATTCTGATCGATCGTCAACTTGCCGGGCTAAGCGATACAGAACGGGCCTTGATCGAATGTGCGGCGCATCTGGCCGAACCGATTCCGCTTGATGTGCTGACTGCTCCGTCACTTTGTGCTTATCTCGGCACCAACGAGCGCACCACGCTGGTTACACTCATCGCGCTGGCCGATCGGGGCACGCTCCTTGCCTGGGATGGCCCGCAGCGACTCCGGTTTGCCTCTTCTTTTTTGCGCCAGGCCTTGCGCGAACGGACGGCTGCCCTCCTGGCCCAACGCGATCACCTGCGCATCGGCGAAGCCATTGAAGCCGTGAACGGGGAAGAACAAGCGGCACAACTGGCCGCACATTACCTGGCTGCCCGACATTGGGAAAAAGCCTTACATTTTGCTTTGCAAAATGCCGAAATGTTATCCCGCAGCGTGGCCTACCCGGAAGCGATTCAGAGCTACGAAATGGCGCTCCAGGCATTGGCACAGATGCCGAACACTCAGACGCATGAAAAGATGAAATACGATATTCTTTGTTCAATGAGTTTAGTCGCCGAACAATCCGGCGATTGGAATGCGGCCCTGTCGCACCTGGAAGAGGCTTTGCTCCTCAGCAAGGAGGACCCGGCACGGCAGGCCGAAATCTATGCCGGGCTGGGCTGGCTCCGCTTTCAACGCGGAGAAATCAAGACGGCACTTGAGTTGCTCGATCAAAGTGCCGCATTGTATCACCAATTGGACGATCAACAGGGCCTGGCGCAGATTGACTATTATCTGGGCGTGATTTACAGCCAACAAAAGGAATGGCAACGCGCCACCGCTTGTTTTGAGCGTTTTCTTGCCACCGGTGAGCAGGTTGGCTTTAGCGAAGGGCGTGCTTCGGCGTACATCGAACTGGGCAATCTGAACCGCTTGCAATATCGTTGGGCGCAGGCCGAGTCGTTGTTGCAACAGGGCATCGAGCTGGCCCAGGCCGAGGGCAATTACGTCGTGCTTGCCCAGGGCTACCATTACCTGGGGCTTTGTTACTCTGTCCAGGGCAAAGCCGAAGCGATTCCCACCCTCCACCATGCGCTCGAAATCGTCCGCACCCGCACCAAACAGCCGGCGCAAGAAGCACGCCTGCAAAACACGCTGGCCGAAACGCTGGTGCGCCAGAACCGTTGGGCCGAGGCCGAAGAAGCCTTTCGGGCCTCGGCGCGGCTCAAAGAGCGGCTGGGCGACAAGGCCGGCCTGGCGATCACCTACGGAGGTCTGGGACGTATGTACTCGCGCCAGTGGCGTTTTGAAGAAGCGGTCGAGTATTTGCAAAAAGACATCGACCTGCTGGCCGAAGAATTTCAGGTCAACGTAGCCTGGATTCAGCAATGGACCAACGTCATCGGCGAGATACGGCGTTTGCAGGGCCAGCTTGACCTGGCCGAGCGCCATTTTGATCGGGCGTTGGCGCTGGCCGGGCAAATCCCCGATCAAGAAGTCCGTACACGCAGCATCGGCTTTACACACATGTTCCGTGCCAACCTGGCCCTCGACCGGGGCGATCTGCCGCTGGCCGCGCGCGAATGCGAACAGGCCTATGCCTGCCTGGCCGGCACCTGGGCCGAAGGTGAGCTCGCGCGCACCCAGGCCCGTTTGGCCCGCATGAACGGTGACTTTGAAGTGGCCCAGACGCACCTTGAGCGCGCGCTGACCGCCGCCGAACGGGGGGAAGAGATCGATCGCGCCCAGACCTGGTTGGAACAGGCCTATTTGTACCGTGCATGGGGCAACCCAACAGGTATGCGCGACGCGGCAGAGCGGGTCGTGGCGCTGGCCAGACGGCTGCAAAACCGCGAACTGGAACGGCGGGCACAAACGCTGCTTGCATCCATAGCCGAGTTAGGAGCAGCATAAAGGATGGCCACGAACATCAAAACTCAAATTCTCTATCAGTATCCTTATCCGATTGCCCTGACCTATCACAATGCCGACAACGCACGTGAAGCGGTCGGCGCACACGATCAGCGGGTCAAACTTTTTGAAGTGACCCTCAAGTATCTGTCTTCGATTGCCATTGCCCAATACCTGAACGATCATTTAGAGGATGAGCGCGTCAGACAGGCCTTGCAGGGGCTGTTTCGGCCTTCGTTGGGCCAATGGAACGGCTTTTTGCGCGAAGTGCTCAGCGCTTACGAGCGTGCCGGGCGCATCCAGCAGATGTTCATCCCTGAGCTGTTCGACGCCTATAACAAGAAACAACGTGACCGTCCGGCCATGCTCGAAGCCTATAACCAGATCGTCAATTACGTGCAAAATCGCACCGACAGCGCCGTCACCTCCCTTTCGCTGCGCCAGTTCTGTGATGCGATGGTCAATTACCGCAACAAGACGATCGGCCATGGCGCGATCAACCGCTATCACTGCGAGCAAATCAACGATCCACTTTTTGCCGCCCTCGAAGAAATGCTCGGACAGCTTGCCTTTTTGGAAGCGTACAAGCTTGTTTATATCGAAGATGTGCGTTTGCGGCGGGGCAGCTATACCCACGAGATGATCAGCTTTATGGGCAGCACACCCCCGTCGCGGCTCAAAGAGGCCTATGTCACCGACAACCAGGACGATTACCGGGTTGAAGAACAGCTCTACCTGTGCAAACGCGGCACCACCGTGCCGGTGTTGAGCCTTCACCCGCTGGTCATCGCCTGGCAAAACGACGTGCTCTTTTTGAACGAAAGCGAGCGGGATCGTGACATCGAATATCTCAGTTATCAAAGCGGGCAGATCAAGCGGCCCGATCGGCTGCTGGAAGATTTCAAGGCCATCGTCGGCTCGGTCATTGCGGCCGGGCCGGAGGCCGAACCCTCTTTTGAGCAGATGCGGCGCAAGGTTGCCGAGGTCGAAACGACCCCCTACGAATTGGGCGTGCAGGCTTTCGAGCTGGAAGATTGGGCCACGGCCATCCGGCTGTTAAGCCAGGTGCCGGCCCAAGACGCCAATGCCGCCGATGCACGAGAAAAGCTGAACCGCGCGCACCGCCAACAAGAACTGCTCACGCAATATAACCAGGCCCAACAATTAGTGGCCCAGGCAGCGTGGGAACAGGCGGAAGCAATTTTGAATCGCTTAGAGCAAGAAGAACCGGGCTACCGCGATGTGCACACCCTGCTGAGTGCCGTGCAGGTGGGCAAGGCCGAACAAAAAAGCCTGGAACGACTTTACGAACAGGCTCAGGCGGCGTTCAAAGCGCAGGAATGGGATCGCGGCTTCGATCTGCTCAAGCGGCTGTATGACATGCGCGCCGATTTCCGCGATGTGCGTGTTCTCTATGAGACCCAAAAGCGCATTGCCGACCTGTATGCCCAGGCCTTGGAGTTGATTTCAAACCGACGCTGGGCCGAAGCGCAAACCAGGCTGCATCAGATTCGCGCCTTGGCGGCCCATTACAAAAATGTCGATTCCCTGATCGAACGCACCGAGCGCGAATTGGAGCAAGAAGCGCAACTGGCCACCTGGTACAGCCAGGCTCAGGCCCACATCGCCCTCGAAGAATGGACTCAAGCCCTGGAATTGCTCGATCGCATCGATGACCGTCTGGATGGCTACCGCGATGTCGATCAACTGATCGCCATGGTGCAGTCCAAAATTATGGTCGAATGTCCGCATTGCGGCAACCTGACCCCGGCGGGTGCCAAGTTTTGCAGCAAATGTGGCAAACCTCTCCAAACGTGGATCTGCTGGCGCTGCCAGTCACCCGTGCCGATCGACCGCAAATTTTGTGGCGTGTGCGGCGCACCCAAAGAAAAACCTGTCGACCGACAAATTTGTCCCCGTTGTGGACATGCCAACCTGCCGGGGCGCAAATTTTGCGGCAAATGTGGATATGCCTTTGAACAACCCAGATAAATTCCGGCCAGGCCGGGCAAAGGAGAAAAAACATGAAATGTCCGAATTGTGATGCACTGGTTCCAGAAGGTGAAAAGTTTTGCCCACAGTGTGGCGTACCGATCGCCAACACCGCAGCCGAAAGCGCAAAATGCCCCTATTGTGGAGCCGTCTTGTTGCCCGGCGAACGCTTTTGTGGTGAATGCGGTCGCGAAGTGGTCATTACCCCTCCACCGCCCCAGTTTCAGCCGTCAACGCCGCCGCCAACATTTCAACCGACGGTGCCACCACCTCCGGTCACTTCTGTTCCCCCTAAACGCTCACCGTGGACATGGGTCATCGTCGCGGTCGCTGCGTTGCTTGTTTTAGGTTGTTGTTCTTTATGCATGATTTTCGTCATTATACCCAAGTTCGGTCCCACCCCTCTACCGATCGAAACTTCCACCTGGACGCCTTCATCGACGCCGGAGGCAACCTGGACGCCCGCTCCCACCCCGACGCCAAGTTTTGAACTCGGCGATCTGCTTTACGAACAAGATTTCGCCGAGCCGGACAGCGATTGGGAATTGAGCGAGTCAGACAGTGTGGTTTATAGTCTGCAAGACGGCGCCTACTCGATTGAGGTTTTCAAAGCCGACTGGATGGCCTGGAATGCAGCCGGGCCTGAACTCGACAACTTTGTGCTCGAATTGGACGCCGGACTGGTGGCCGGAGACAAATACAATGCCTATGGCGTGCTGTTTGCCTACACCGATAAAAACAACCGCTACGAACTTGACATTAATGGCAACGGCAGTTTTGCCTTTGGCAAAAAAGTCAACGGCGAGTGGATCGAGATCGTTGACTGGACCCCCCATAGCGCCATCGAAGGCATTGGGATGATCAACCATATCACACTGATTCGCCAGGATGGCCAAACCGCGTTGTTTATCAACGACGAATTGGTGTACGAATTCTACGACGATTCGTTGACAACGGGAGCAATTGCCGTGGTGGTGACCGCCTACGATGCGCCACCGGCGAAGGCTATCTTTGACAACATCCGAATTTGGCAGATAAAATAAAAGTCGGTCGTAATTGCTCAGCCTGGCTTTTTTAGGACACGGGTTGCCACAGATGCGACGGATTTTCACTGATTTGATAAAAACCATCCGTGTTCATCGTCAAATCCGTGAAAATCGGTGACCCGTTTGTATGGTCATCAGCACAAGCCGAGCTAGATACGGAAAAACTTGAATTTTGCTTGCGTTATGCTATACTGAGGGTAAACACTGCTCTTGTCGGCAGCATGCTTTTTGTTCAGTCCGGTTGAAATCGGTTTCGGGGCGCTCGGCGCTGGGACGCGCGCCCCGGTCGGTGCAGTCTCCCAAAGGTGACTTGTGCCTGAATAGTTGCCATAAAAAATCCGTGTCCATCCGTTGCATCCGCGCCAATCCGTGTCCCATTTGCATCAATATGGGCTGAATAGGCAAGTGTACCTTGGAGTCAACCGGTTAGAAAACGAGGCTTGGGTTATGGACCTGGTCGGAAAGACGCTCGGACATTTCGAGATTGTTCAAGAGCTGGGCAAGGGCGGTATGGCCACCGTCTACAAGGCCTATCAGCCCAGCCTGCAGCGCTACGTGGCGATCAAAGTTCTGCTGCCCTCCCTGGCCGAGGATATGGACCTGGTCAAACGCTTTTTGCGCGAGGCCCAATCGGCAGCGGCATTACGCCATCCCAATGTGATCACCATTCACGATGTAGGCAGCGAGGGACAGATTCACTACATCGTCATGGAATACCTTGAGGGGATGACACTGGCCGAATTGCTGGCCCGCGAAACCGTCCTGCCCCCAGAGCGGATCCTCAACATCGCCAAACAAATCGCCAACGCACTCGATTACGCCCATACCAAAGGCTACATCCACCGCGACATCAAGCCCAGCAACATCATGATCGACCCCGACCGTCGGGATCACATCACGCTGATGGATTTTGGCTTGGTTCGCGCCACTGCCGGCAGCCGTCTGACCCGTACCGGCTTTATCATGGGCACACCCGATTACATGTCACCCGAACAGGCACGCGGCGACGCGCTCGACCGTCGCTCGGACATTTATTCTTTGGGTGTGATGCTTTACCATATGTTTACCGGCAATGTGCCCTTTGTCAAGCCGACCCCACACGCCGTTTTGCTGGCTCACTTGATGGACGAACCGCCGCCGATGAGCGGCCCCAATCGCACCATCCGCCGCGAAATCGAGGCGGTGATTCGCAAGGCGCTGGCCAAAGACCCCAATCATCGCTACGATTGGGCCGGCGATCTGGTCGCCGACCTGGAAGTGGCGGTGAACAAACCCGATACCTTTATCATGCCCCCGATGGAAGGCTTGATGGCGCCCTACAAGGGCAAAGCGGTGGTCACCCCGGCCGCGCAAACACCGCCGGGCGGGGTACTGCCCTATCCTCAATCGCCACCTGCCGGGGTACCCCCTTATGGACCAACCACTCCCGGTCAGGGAACAACACCCTGGCCCCAAACACCCCCGCCGGGATATGGGTATCCACAAACGCCGCCCGTTGGCGTTGCCATGCTGCCTAAAAAACGCAGCCGATGGTTGATCTTGGTACCGATCCTGGTTTTTGCGCTGTTTACGGCGCTGGTTGTGGGCGCCGTGTTACTGCTTCCCGCGCTCCCGGCCATCTTGGAGCGACTCAACCCTACACCGACCACTGCCGTCATCGTTTACACAACGCCGACCTCCACGCCAGAGCCGAAAATTGAGCTTTTTACCGTCAATCCGCAGTCGGTTACCGAAGGCGACAGCGTAACCATCGAGTGGCGGGTTTCCGGCGCCGCTGCGGTAGACATCGAGCCGAACATCCGTAAGGGGGCGCCTCCCAGCGGCATCATCGTCGATAAGCCTATGGGCACAACCGTTTACGAGCTGATCTTGCCCAACGGCAAAAGTCAATCGGTGACCGTCCAGGTTTCACCGGCTGTCGGTGCACCGGAAATCGTCTTTTTCAACTCTTCGCCTCCAGAAGTGATACGCGGTCAAGAAATAGAACTGGCCTGGCGGGTGACAGGCAACGTCTCGAGCGTCGAAATCTATGTCGATTACGCGGCTCTGCCCAAATGGTCCAACCTGCCACCGCTGGGCACACTGCGCGCGACTTTTGACAAGTCGAGCACGCTGGTGCTGGTGGCCCAATACGAAGGCAAACGCTCGACCAAAACGCTCCCGATCACCGTGATCGAGCCGACGGCGACCCCGACGCCTATTCCCACCGATACACCGGTGCCGACCAATACCCCAACGCCGACACATCTTCCCATATCAACGCCAACGGGCGCTCCAACTCCTACACCATCGGCGACCAGGCCGGCGACGACGCCTCCTCCCGCCCCCGGTGCAGGAGTGGTCGTTGCTTTTGAGAATTTCGGCACCTGGCGGCGCGGCGATCAACCCTACGGTGAATTCACCCAAAGCAATGAACAGGTGAAATCGGGCAATTATGCGGGCAAATTGGTCTACGATTTTAGCAGTGCAACCTCGGCCGATGACTTTGTCATCTTTGAGCAAAAGATCGCCGTTGCCGGTGAACCCAATCAGGTCAGCGCATGGGTATATGGCGACGGTTCAGGGCACTTTTTCAACATCTGGGTGCTCGACGCACAAGGCCAGATGTGGTCGGTGGCTATGGGGCGCATCTACCACACCGGCTGGCAAAAAATGGTCGGCACATTGGCTCCCGGCCTCCCCTGGCCGAACGGCCATGTCTACGGCCCTGACAACGGCAAGGTGGATTATCCGGTGCGGTTCAGCGGCGTTGTGGTTGACCGCGTAGACGGCCCTAAAAAGGGCACCCTCTATTTTGACGACATTGCCTTTTCGACCGGAACGGTTGCTTCGGGGACACCGGCCCCCGGCGTAACGGCTACCCCCGAAATGCCGACGGAGGGGCCGGTTGGGCGGATCATCTTTACCGTGCAAGAAGGAGAAAGCTATTACCTGTACTCGACCGATCTGGCCTGGAGCAACCCGGTCGAAATCGGACGGACAACCTATCCCAACTCCACATGTCCGGAGGGAAATCTCGTTGCCCGCACGATGGACGGCAAAGAAATACCGATCAAACCGGTCAATGTCTGCAAAATAGCGGGCACGGTCGGCTCTTGCCCGGCCCCCAACGGCCAGGTTAAGGCGAACACCGCCAACATGGGCGATGGCAATTTTGTCGTCACCCTGGTGCGCGCCAGCGATGGCGCCCAGCTACGCGCCTATTACACCGGCCGCCTGCATATCTGGAGCGGCCTTAACTGGGCGCCCGACAGCAGCCACTTTTTGTTCACCGACCAGGACATGGGCGTTGTCCGCGCCGATGTGGACAAAGATGGCTTTCGCGTGGTGTTGACCGGCAAATACAACGAATGGCCGATGCAATTCACCCCCGACGGCAGCTATTTGTTCTATCTCAAGCTGGTTGCCGGGGCCAATGCCGATATCTTTATCGTCCGCTCCGACGGCACAGGCGAACGCAACATCACCAACGCGCCGATTTCCAAGAAAATGTGCCCGCGCTGGAAAGGCCCGTAAAGGCGGCATAGGGATGCTACGGTAGCGGCATAGGGATGCCGCTTTTACGGATGGCGGCATAGGGATGCCGCTTTTACGGATGGCGGCATAGGGATGCCGCTTCTACGGATGGCGGCATAGGGATGGCGCTTCTACGGATGGCGGCATAGGGATGCCGCTCCTACGGATGGCGCTTCTACGGATGGCGGCATAGGGATGGCGCTTCTACGGATGGCGGCATAGGGATGCCGCTTCTACGGATGGCGGCATAGGGATGGCGCTTTTACGGATGGCGGCATAGGGATGCCGCTTTTACGGATGGCGGCATAGGGATGCCGCTTCTACGGATGCCGCTTCTACGGATGGCGGCATAGAGATGCCGCTTCTACGGATGGCGGCATAGAGATGCCGCTTTTACGGATGGCGGCATAGGGATGCCGCTTCTACGGATGCCGCTTCTACGGATGGCGGCATAGAGATGCCGCTTCTACGGATGGCGGCATAGAGATGCCGCTTCTACGGATGGCGGCATAGGGATGGCGCTTCTACGGATGGCGGTATAGGGATGCCGCTTCTACGGATGGCGGCATAGAGATGCCGCTTCTACGGATGGCGGCATAGGGATGCCGCTTCTACGGATGGCGGCATAGGGATGCCGCTTCTACGGATGGCGGCATAGGGATGCCGCTTCTACGGATGGCGGCATAGGGATGCCGCTTC
>Ga0209101_1000516_pt1 | contig 31547 bp, 26 predicted proteins | sample ConPoolayeCmetaG_FD_185481 | JGI IMG/M metagenome (GOLD analysis project Ga0209101, IMG submission 185481) | Hot spring microbial mat communities from California, USA to study Microbial Dark Matter (Phase II) - Cone Pool mat layer C metaG... ...
CATTGACCGGCATTGACCCGGATAGGCTGCCCGAGGAAAAAGAACGTGGTCTGACTATAGATCTTGGTTTCGCCTGGTTCGATTTGCCCGGCGGCGAAACAGTCGGAGTCGTCGACGTTCCCGGCCATGAGCGATTTATCAAGAATATGGTAGCCGGAGTCGGCTCGATAAATGCGGTCCTTTTCGTCGTTGCCGCCGACGACGGCTGGATGCCCCAATCAACCGAACATCTCCAAATCCTGTCGTTGTTGGACATAAAATCCGGACTGATCATACTGACCAAGGTGGATATGGTCGATAAGGAAACGGTCGAACTTCAAAAGCAGGAAATACGTTCACGGACACGGGGGACTTTTCTCGAGCACTCGCCGATTATTTGTTTCAGCGCGCCCGACGGAAAAGGCAGGGACGAAATAGTGGCAGAAGTCGGGGCGATGCTCGAACGGCTGCCACTGGCCAAAAACCTCGATTCGCCGCGGCTCTTTATCGATCGCAGTTTCGTCGCCAAGGGTTCGGGAACCGTGGTAACGGGAACTCTGATCGAAGGCGCCATCCAAACCGGTCAGGAGCTCGAATTATGTCCGGCCGGGAAACGTGTCAGAGTGCGATCTCTCCAGAATCATAAACGAGTGATCGAAAGGGCGGTGCCGGTCTGCCGCGTGGCGGCAAATATCAGCGGGGCGGGGCGTGAAGATGCCGTACGAGGTTCGGCATTGGTTCTGCCGGGTAGATTTCGGCCGACTTCTGTGATTGCGGCTAAAATAAACACGCTGCCGGGGCTGCCGACTTCGCTGAAAAACGGCGCCGAAGTCAAGTTTTATCTTGGAACCGCCGGGACGATCGGCAGAGTGAAATTTTTTGATTGCGACAGGCTCGATGGCGACTCCGAAGGAATAGCGGTAATCAGGCTCGATGATGAAATTTGCTGCCGCATCGGGGACAGATTCATAATTAGGCAAACAAGTCCGCCGGCAACGATCGGCGGCGGCATGGTTTTGGATTGGGACTACGCCGGAGTCAAACTGTCCAAAACCCGCCAAGTGGAGATTTTAAAAAGACGCGGACGTCTCGATATCGAATCGATCGTGGAAACAGACCTTGTCCGATTTGGGAGTCTCGATGTCAAGCGACTCAGACTAAACAGTTGTTTCACGGAAGAAGAGCTGAATAAATATCTGGCCGGTGCCGAGAATGTGGTAAAATCAGGAACAGAAATAATCGACAGGAGTTACCTCGAAAAATACGCAGACTCAGTAAAAGAACTGCTGAATGATTTTCACCGGCAGCAACCTTGGGCGGCCGGCATCGCTCCGGGGGATCTTTCACGAAAACTGAGGCTGCCGATGGAACAGTTGTCAAAAATCATCGACCATATGATTTCGCTGGGCGAAATCGAGCAGGCGAACGGTTTGCTGAAAATCAAGGGATATTCGCCGCACCTGAAATCGGACCAGAAAGAACTTGCGCGGCGTTTGATGGAAGTTCTATCGGCGAATCCTCTGTCATCGCCGCTGAAAAAGGAGTTTATCGCCGAAAACCCCGCTTACGAGATAGTTATCAATTTCCTTCGCGACCAAGGAGAGATTATTGAATTAAACGGCGGCGTGTTGTTCACCAGAGACGACTTCACTGCCGTGGCGGCAAGGATATCGTCCTTTCTGTCGCACGAAGGAAAGGCTACGGCATCGCAACTTAAGGATCACTTGGGAACAACACGGAAATACATGATCCCGATACTGGAAAAACTCGATATGCTGGAGATCACCCGTCGCGAGGGTGATTACCGGGTTCCGGGAGCCAACCTATGAAAAAGCTGTTTATCAACGCCGTGATCTATGGTCCTGATAGGTTGAAAGCGGATTCAATCGCCGTATTCGACGGATTGATTTTCGACATCGGACCGGCCGTCAAGCTGATTAACTTAAAAAGGCGTGGTTTCGAGGTCATCGATTTGAAAGGAAATGTGATTGTTCCCGGTTTTATCGATTGTCATCTGCATCTGTTGGGTTTGGGGTTGAGTCTACAGCGTGTAGATTTATCAGCGGCGAATACATTGAACAAAGCGATCACCCTCATCAGCGTGGCCGCCCGAAAGACTCCGCCCGGTCGCTGGCTTATAGGTCGCGGTTGGGATAAAAACAGTTGGGGGGTCGCTTTTCCAGACAAGACGATACTTGATAAAATCTGCCCGGATAATCCCGTATTTTTATATTCCAAAGACGGCCACGCCGTGTGGGTGAATTCGGCGGCCTTGAAAGCAGCGGGAGTCGATTATTCAACTGCGGACCCGCCGGGCGGCCTGATAAAACGATTTTCGAACGGCGAACCGACCGGAATCGTTTTCGAAAACGCAATTCAGATTTTCGAAAAAGCCTTGCCTCCGCCGACCGAAGCGCAGAAGCTTGACGCCGTGAAACGCGCCGGCAGGAAATTGAATTCGCTGGGCATTACCGGCGCGGCTGACTGTGATTGGGATGCCGGACGTTTCAGGCTGTTCGGAAAATCCGCCGCCGCAGGGAATCTGAAATTGCGGGTGTTCGTGATGCTTTCGCCCGATGATATCGATTCAGCCGGCCGAATCGGGTTGGAGTCGGGCAGCGGCCATGGCAATCTTACGGTTGGATGTCTGAAGCTTTACTATGACGGCTCGCTCGGATCGCAGACGGCCCTGATGTTCGAACCGTATAACGATAGTCAGGATAATTGCGGGGTGGCGGCGATGACGGCCGATCAGCTTGAAATGTTTTATGAAAGAACGCATCTGAAAGGGATTTCGCTGGCGATCCACGCTATCGGTGACCGGGCAAATGCCGAAGTGCTTGATTTTTTCGCGCGCAAGCAGGCGATTTCCAGAAAACTGGGACTACGGCATCGGATCGAACACGCCCAGATTTTGCGGAAAGCGGATATCGCCAGATTCAAAAAGCTCGATATCGGGGCATCGGTTCAGCCGATTCATATTGCCGCAGATCGTGACGTCGCCGATAAATACTGGGGACTCAGGGCGAGAAATGCCTACCCTTTGGGCGCCCTGCTGAAAAGCGGGGTTCAGGTCGGTTTCGGCTCCGACAGCCCTGTCGAAAACGCCGACCCCAGACTCGGAATCTACGCTGCCGTCGCCCGCAAAAAACATGGCGACAATAGAGATTCATGGTTCCCGGAACATTCCATTTCGATCGCTCAAGCGATTCGCTGCTATACCGAGGGCGCAGCGGCGCTCTGCCGCTGGGAAAATAAAGCCGGTGTCCTTAAAGTGGGCGCCGCCGCCGATTTCACGGTTCTCTCGGATGACCTATTGCGATTGCCAGTGGACAAAATTCCCGATATCGAGATTCTGGCCACAATTTTCAACGGCACAGTAGCCTATTCAAACGGAACACTGAAATTATGAACATATTCGAGATAATCAAGAAACATCAGAGCGTCAGCCGTTTCTCCGACAGGGCCTTAAGCAGCGAAAAAATAAACAAGCTGCTCAAAGCCGCGATAAGCTCGCTGAACGGCCATGCAAAATCATCGATAAAAATAATCGTGATTACGGAATCGGCCAAGAAAAAGGAAATAAGAGAGGCGGCGGAGAAAGCGGAAAAAGCATATTGTCTGGGAGCGTCACAAAAAGGTGATGCAGCGGCGAATGAATCCTGGCGTATGCCTTACCTCGAGGAAGCCCCTTGCATATTCATCGTTTGCGGCATGGCCGGGCAGCCGTACTGGGCCGCCTCGACTTGGCTGGCGCTGGGGAATCTGCTTCTGGCCGCAGATGAGGAAGGTCTCGGGGCGCGCTGCTGCACGCCGACCATGGCCACCTATCTGCAGCGGATTCTCGATATAGCGCCGAAATATTTGCCGATCGCCATGATTCCGGTCGGGTATTCGGCAGACGAGCTGTTTCCGACAGTTGAACCGGAACAGAGAAAAGCGTTGAAAAATCTGTTCAGCGGACGCTATGTCTGGAAAAAGTCAGAATCATGACCCGGATGCTTTGCTGGATTCGGGTCAACTTATAATTTTAATGGACGGTGCATCGACGAAGCGGCCGGCTAACAATAAGGCAAATCATGATTGATATTACGTTGGAGGCGGTAAAAAAGGCAATTGCCGGAGCAAGCAGGCCGCCAAGGCCGCGCGAGCTTGCCCGAATCATGAAAGTGGGCAATGACAATTATCGCAGCTTTCGAAAGGTGATAAAAGACGGCATGGCCGACGGGCAAATAGAATATCTGCGGGGAGGGAGATTGGGATTGCCGGGTTCTCTGGGCAATATCAGGGCAAAGCTGATGGTGGCCAGATCGGGAATCGGATTCGCTATCCCCGAAGACGGCAGCGGCGAGATTTTCATCTCGGAGGATGATCTCGGCGGCGCCATGCACGGTGAAAAAGTAATTGTTGAACTCAAACGATTTCGTCAGGGGAAAAGCCGCGAGGGCAGAGTCATAAGGGTTCTTGATCGGCGGGGAAAACAACTTGTAGGAAGATTGATCAAGACAAGACACGGGTGGCTTCTCAACCCCGATGATCCGAGGCTTTCGGTAAATATAGCAGTCGATAATCCCGAGGGGCTCGCCCTCAAACCTGATCATATGGCGGTTGTCGTTCTCTATGACTGGAAGGCCGATTACCTGCCTCCCACCGGAAAAGTAACCGAGATAATCGGCCCCGCAGGTTCCCCCGGAGTTGATATCGATGCCTTGGTTCGTTCGTCGGGCGTGCCGATTGAGTTTTCTCAAGGCAGCCTCCAAGAGTTGAAAGGCATCACCGGCAAAATTTCCGCAGCGGATCTGAAGGGTAGGCTCGACCTGCGAAAGCTGCCGGTTTTCACTATTGATCCGGCCGATGCCAAGGACCATGACGACGCCGTAAGTCTCGAGCGATACGGCGACGGCATGTGGAAACTCGGAGTGCATATCGCCGATGTCTCGCACTATGTAAAAGCCGAAAGCGAACTTGATCGGGAGGCTTTGCTCAGAGGAAATTCAATCTATCTGGTCGATCGAGTGATCCCGATGCTGCCGACAAAATTATCCGGCGACATCTGCAGCCTTCACGAGGGGGTTGATCGTCTCACCCTGAGCGTGTTCGCCGATATCGACCGGATGGGGAACGTCAAGAAGCACTTGATCGTTCCGAGCGTGATCAGAAGTATCGCCTCCCTCAATTACGATGACGTTCAGGCCTGTCTCGAAGGCAAGCACACCGCAAAAACGGCGCCGTTCGAAAAAATCCTGAACGATATGAACGAGCTGGCGAAAATACTAAGAAAAAAACGCATCAAGGAAGGAAGCCTTGATTTCGATTTGCCCGAACCCAAAGTTGTCCTCGACCCCAAAGGAAATATAGTAGATATTTTCCGCTATCCCCGCTACGACAGCCACCGGCTGATAGAGGAATTCATGCTGGTCGCCAATTGTATCGTGGCTAGGCAGATGCAAGCACGGGGGGCGCCGATTCTCTATCGTGTTCATGACCGACCCGATAAGGTCAAAATCGATAATTTCGCCGAACTGCTGGCGGAAATGGGCTTCAAGTTCAGTTTCAAGGGCGAGATAACTCCGAAAAAACTCCAAAAGGTATTGGACAAGGTTAAAGGGCAAAAGGACGAGGAATTCGTCCACCAGCTTTTGCTGCGATCACTTGCCAAGGCGGTTTATCAACCCGAAAATATCGGGCATTTCGGCCTGGCTTTCGATACCTACGCCCATTTCACCTCGCCGATACGCCGCTACCCCGACCTGCACCTGCATCGGGCGGTGAAAATGGCGATTGCCGGCAAACTCGATTCGGCGGCTGCCGCCGGATTGCGCAAAGGACTGGCGGAGATCGGAAAACATTGTTCGGATACGGAGGTCATCGCCAATGAACTGGAGCGGGAATCCATAAAAATAAAACTGCTCGAATATTTCCAGGATAAAATAGGCTATGAAATGAACGGAACAATAACCGGCGTGGTTCGCAGCGGTTTGTTTGTCGAAATAGATAATTTGTTCATCGAAGGTTTCGTTCCCTATTCCGCTTTCGGGGATGACTATTATATTTTCGACGAAAAAAGGCATCGGGCGTCAGGCCGACGGAATAAAAAAACGTTCCGTTTAGGGGATAAGATTAAAGTGATCGTGGCCAAAATAGACAGGGAAAAGCGATCGCTTGACCTGATGCCATCGGGGGAAAAAAAGCGAAGATCGAAATGATCTGGATGTTATCGGCCGATAAGGAATTTCAGGCGTCGATGTCGCCGCCGTTGCAAAAGCTTTTTCGCCGATTGATGATTTTTGACGACGTCCAGGCGATGGGTTCTGCCCTGAAAAGAGAATTACCCGAGGGAATTTTATTCGATCTGCGGTTCGATTCGTCATCCCCAAGGTTGCTCGAAAGAATTTATCTCGAGCTTCCCTCGATTATAACGGCGGCCGTTACCCGGTCGAAACTGCCGGCGGCGGTCGAATTTTGCGACGGTGTTTTTTCCGAGAGCGACAGTCAAGAAGAGATTGCGGCATTTTTCCGCGAACAGCAATCCGGGCGCGAACTGCTGAAACAGTACGGTCTGGCCGGAAGATCGGCGGAGATGATAGCCGTGGCCCGCATGATTCAACAGGTGGCGCCTACGGATATCACGGTCCTGATTACCGGACCATCGGGAGCGGGGAAGGAGATGGTGGCCAGAGCACTTCACGGCGGGTCGGGCCGCCCGCCCGAAAAATTCTACGGTATAAATATAGGTTCGCTGGCGCCGGGAGTGATCGAATCGGAATTGTTCGGTCATGAAAAGGGTTCGTTCACCGGCGCCCAGGGACGGCGTCTCGGCTATTTCGAGCTGGCATCGGGCGGTACCCTTTTTCTGGATGAAATCGGCGATCTACCGCCGGATCTTCAGGTAAAATTACTCAAAGTGATAGAAGATAAACATTTTTTCCGGGTCGGAGGCGATCGCCTGGTTTCGACTGACGCCCGCCTTATTTTTGCCACCAACAAAAATCTGGCCGCCGAAGTCGAAGCCGGCAGATTCCGGAATGACTTGTTTTATAGGCTGAACGTCGTGAATATCATCATCCCGCCGCTGTCGGCGCGCCCGCGCGATATTCCGCCTCTCGTGTACGAGATTATCGAAAAATCGAAGTACTCAATGGGGGAGACCAAAGGTATAGAATCCAACGCCCTTCGGTTGTTCCTGAAATACAATTGGCCCGGAAACGTCCGCGAGCTGAAAAACGTGATCGAATCATTGCTGGTCCTTTCCGAACGCGGCATCATAACGCTCGAAGCCTTCGAAAAATACATTCGGGAAAAAGCGCTCCATGATAGGAACCTGCCGGTCCCGACGGGCAGAACGCCGGAGGCGGCGGAACACCAATTGATAATTCAGGCCTTGATTTCCATAAAGGAGGAGATCGGATTTTTAAGGCAATTCGTGGTTGAGAATCTAAAACCCGATATCGGTTTTTCCGGGCGTCTGCCGGAACAGAAAGAAAGCCTTAATTTGAGCGAGAATGAAAAGTCGTTGATTATACAAACACTGAGGCAGGTCAATGGCAATCGCAAAAAGGCTGCGGCGATTCTCGGAATTGGTGAAAGAACCTTGTACCGCAAGATCAATAAATATGGCCTGAAGTGATCCTGTCGACACTGATCATATTGTTTATACTTCTCACGGCGATCGTCAACGGTCAGGATTTTCGTGACCTTGAGACCTTTGATGATATTTTTCAGGCCTATAACGCCAACGAAATCGATTACGACTTGTTCTTGCTGCTTTTGGAAAATATGGAAGGCAATCTGATGACCGTCGCCGAGTTTGATGCGGCTGTGCGGGAAGAAACGGCGGATTCCGGCTCCGGAAACGAATCATGCCGAAACGGACGATTATGGTCTCGCTATTGTTCCGATCGTCGAGTCAGAATAGGTCATTCCGAGCGCTTTTTCGCCGACCATAAACCCAAACGGAAAGCATTCTTATCTTATGCGAAAGGCGGCTTTTCCGCCATGACCGAGCTGAGCTCGGAGGGAAGCCGGGTCGAATCGGGAAAAAGAAATTTGACGTTTGCGGGCAGTGGGTTTACTATTAAAGTCGGCAATTATTATATCGACGAGGGAAGCGGTTTGGCGATCGGCAAATTCGATTATCTCCCGAGCGCCGGCTTTCCCGATTCAGCCGCCGGTGATTATATCCACCCGCTGAATGGTTGTTACAACGGGTTGCTCATAAAAGCCGAGAAAACGGCGTCGAGTATCGGCCTGTACCTATCGCAAAAAAAATATTTGAAAGCGGTCAAGAATTTCGCCGGCGCCGGAGGCAATCTGAAAGTAGGGGGAAATTCAATCGGAGTAAATTGCGGCTATAACCATTTCGCCCATGATTCTGCGGTTGATCGGAGAGCGGCTGTCGGAATCAATCTGAAAAGACGGGGAGAACGTTCCGCGGTTAATGCCGAACTGGCGGGAGTCGATGGCAGCCCGGGTTTATACGGCGATTTGAATCTGAAATTTCCCGGATTCGCGATTCGGACGACCGCCTGGGGTTATGCCGCAGGTTTCAAAAATTACAATTGTTCCGGCGTGGCCAACGACGATTACCGGTCGTTTTATCCGGCGGCGCAAAAAATAGGTTTTCGTTCGGCGCAAGCCGGCGAATCGGGATTCGGAATCGGCGGCGGAACGAAAATGGCGAAAATCGAGATGCAATCATGGTGGCCGGCGCCGTCAAAAAAATATCATTTACTAGTGAGGGGGAGTTTGAAAACCTCCCTTATGGAAAATCTCGTAAGCGTTACGTCTTTCAATTTCTCGACCATTCGATCCGGCCTGAGATTTTGGCTGAAAAGCCGGTTCGAGTTCGGGGGAATTCCGATTCTACGCTGTCTTGGGTTCAGAGGATATTTTCTGGAAGGCAGCGGGATCGACAACCAGAAGAGCTATTTCGTTTCCGAGATGGCGATCGGGGAATTGGGACAGCGGCGTCTGTTTTTCAGAAACAGAAATTTTCTTGACGGCAACAGCGATCTGCTTCTGTGTTGCGATATCTATCTCTGGCGCAATTTATATCTCGGCGCCGAATTCAATTTCAGGCGGGATTTTCGGGGAAACGCGCGAGTCGAAGGATACTTTTGACATAAAAAACCGGCCTGCGCCTCAATTGCCGCTTTACAAGGGCAAATCGATAAGTTATAATTAACCGTTATTTTAGGGAATTTGGCGGCAGCTTGGAACCGTTATCCATAGTTCAGGTTTGATATGAATGTGACCGAGGAATTCGAGAGAGCCGAAGAGCTGCAGCTTGCTCCCTATGCCATGAAATCCAGCCGTAGCCGGGGGCGAAAATATCAAGAACCCAAACATCCGTATCGAACCGATTTCCAGCGTGACCGGGAACGCATTATTCATTCTACTTCGTTCAGACGTCTCGAATATAAAACTCAGGTATTCGTAAACCACGAAGGTGATCATTATCGAACGCGTCTTACGCATACGATCGAGGTGGCTCAAATCGCCAGGGGAATCGCCCGGGCGTTGCGCCTGAATGAGGATCTGGCCGAGGCTATATCGCTGGCGCACGATCTCGGCCATACCCCGTTCGGCCATTCGGGGGAGGCCACTCTCAATCGCCTTATGCGGCTTCACGGAGGATTCGAACACAACCGGCAGGGTTTAAGGGTTGTCGAGATTCTGGAAAGACGCTACCCCGATTTCCCCGGACTCAATTTGACGTTTGAAGTCAGGGAGGGGATACTCAAGCATGAAACGCTGTTTGACAACCCCGACTATTATGGGGAATTGTTCCCCTCGGAAAGGGCGACGCTCGAATGTCAGGTGGTCAATCTTGCCGATGAAATAGCCTATACCTGTCATGATGTCGATGACGGTTTAAGCTCGGGGCTGATATCGGTGGAAGATCTGATGGACGTGGAATTGTGGCGGGAGCTGCACGAGCGGCAAGCACCGAATCGGCAAGAATTAACCGGATCGCTATATCGCTATCAGATGGTGAGATCGTTGGTCAATGAGATGATTACCGATGCCGTAACGGCCAGTCGGCAAGTGCTCGAAAGTGTGCGGCCCGAATCACCGGAGGATATCCGAAGGCTTCCCGGAAATCTGATTTGCCGTTCGGAAGCCGTTTTGAACAAAGAAGCAAGGCTAAAGCAATATCTGTTCGACAATATGTATCGTCATTACCGGCTGGTGCGGATGGCCGAAAAGGCGGAAAGAATAATCAGCACTCTTTTTGAAGCTTATGTGGATAATCCGAATCAATTGCCTCCTCATTTCAAGGCCCGCACCAAGGAGGAAGACGTGCATATTGTAGTGGCCGACTATATCGCCGGCATGACTGATCGATATGCCAGCCAGGAATACAAAAAGCTCACCGATCCGTTCGAACTGGTATGAATTCGCCAAACCGCCGATCGATAAACAAAATTGAGGTCGGATCGCCGACGGGAGGTTTGATCCACGAATCCCGGTTGGCTCAGGCGCGCCAATTCGCCGGGGAAATCCTGCCCCAAGTATCCAGAACGTTCGACTTGGCGATAAAATTCCTGCCGGGAAAGCTTAGCCGCCCCGTCGGGCTTGCCTATCTTCTCTGCCGCATAGCCGATTCGTTCGAAGACTCGACGGAACTGCCGGCCGAAATACGATCGTCATTTCTGGAAAAATACTCCCGCTTGCTGCGAGTCTCGGGTGACTACGACCCGGAATTGCTGGCGGAATTGCAAAATGCGTTTGTGTCCAGTGGGCATGGAGCGGACGCGGCTCAATCGGATAATCCGGCGAACTTGATTCTCGTCAGAAATTTGGACAAGGTTCTGGTAGTGGCTGACAGCCTGCCGCCCGAATTCAAAAAACGGATATATCCTCGGGTTCAGGAAATGGCGACAGGGATGGCTCAATATACCCTGATGGTGTCCGCCCGGCCGCTGCAAGTAAGCTTCCTGAAAGACGAAGAAGATTGGGACCGTTATTGCTATTATGTGGCCGGCACGGTCGGACATATGCTCACCGATATTTTCTGCGATTACGCCGGATTCGGCCACGATATGAGGCGGCGATTGCACGATTTGGGGCGCTCGTTCGGTCTGGGGTTGCAGAAGGTGAACATTTTGAAAGACGCCGTGATCGACAGCGGCAGAGGGGTCTGCTTTCTACCGAAAACCATTATCGATCGATATGGGGTTACATTCGGCGGCTTCAGACCTGATTCCGCCCGCGGAGATCTTGCCGGTTTGGTCAGAAAAGTCATCGAAATCTGCCGACGGCATTTTGAGGACGCTATCGAGTATATCCGAATGATTCCGATAAAACATCTCGGTCTGAGAATGTTCTTGATCGTGCCGGTTATGCTGGCGGCCGCCACCCTAAAGCTTTTTGATGAATATCCCGGCAGGTTGCTGGAACGCGGCGATCTGAAATTAAGCCGGACCCAAGTTCTCGGTATAGTCCGAAGATCCGCTTTTTGCAGATATTCGAATCGCATGCTGCGGATAGCCTTCAATCGAATGTACCCCGCCTGATCGGCCGACACGATCGATGATCGACTTGGGTGGATTACCCCCAATCGCCCGAAACGACCTTCCGATAGATTCGGCTAAGCCGTATCCTTGTTACGGTTTATGAATGCTGTTGCACAATATTGAATCGCCTGAATCCGGGAGTTTCTGCCACCGGAATACCTACGCCTTAAGCGGGCACTATCAACCGCTGAAAAGCGATGCATAACGTATTAATATATTGCAAGATACGGGAATGTCACCATATCCACCCACCGGTCCTCTAATAACTACCATATAAGCCGCCCGGCTGAGCGCTTTGAGGTATGCCTTTTGCATATCAATATGCCAAATGAGCCAAACACTCGGAGGCCGCCATGAAATGCTATTTTCAGGGTTTTGCTCGTGAAGATGATCAGGATTCGATGTTCAACGGTTTCGTAAGTTTCTATATTCCCGAACTCGGCATAAGATTCAAAGGACAGTATAAAGGAATGCAGGATGAATGTGAATATGCTAGCCTGCTTGCCCTTCTCGAATTCATAGAACTCAACAACCATCTTTTCAGAGACAGACGGGTCGAAATACTCGGCAATAACTTCGCGGTGGTCAGCCAAGTCAATGACCAAAGCATTCCTACCCGTCGGCTTGAGCCATTTTGCAATATGGTTCGTGATTACAGGCAGAAGATCGCATTCACTTTGAGCTGGATACCATCGGAGGAAAACCTTGCTCCCGATAATCTCAACCCATGACAATATCGAAAATGGACATTGTCGACGATACGATTCCCCTGGCTGGATTTCGGCGCCCCACCGAAAATTCTGTTAACGACTTTGCATATCGAACTTATGATGTTATATTATGGTCGGTTTTCAAACAATAGAATGGTGGAACTTCGGGCAATAGCCTGCCTGTTGATATATTTAAGAAGGAGAAGCGATGTTGGTCAGAATAATTATAATATGCGCTGCGTTGGTTTCGATCGTCAATTCAACCGAGTTGTCGGAGAATCCGATGCTGGCCAAAGTGTTCATTTCCGGCAGGGAAGATGCGGCGAGGTTGATGTCATTGGGACTCGATATCCCATTTATCGACGCGGAAGGCGCCGAAGTTGTCGCCTATCCCGAGGATATCCAAGCGATAGAGCGTTTGGGCTTGAAATATCGCGTAATTCATCGGGACCTCTGCCGTTTTTATCAAGACCGTTATCCGGTGGGGACCACGATGGGCGGTTTTCACACTTTTCCGGAAGTGCTGGCTTTCATGGATTCGCTCAGGCAGATGTATCCGTCTATCGTTTCGGCCCGCGATTCGGTCGGATATACGTGGCAGGGAAGAGCCCAGTGGGTGTTCAAAATATCCGATAACGTCGATCTCGACGAACCGGAACCGGAGATATTTTTCAACGCCTTGATCCACGCCCGGGAGCCGCAGGGGATGCAGTGGCAGATCAACTATGCCCGCTGGTTGTGTCAAAATTACGGCACCGACCCGGTGGCGACCGAATTGGTGAACAGCCGGGAAATATATTTTATGCCGGTTGTCAATCCCGACGGCTACGAATACAATCGGCAGACCAATCCGAACGGCGGCGGTCTCTGGCGGAAAAACAGACGGACCACCCCCGGGGCGGTCGATCTTAATCGGAATTGGGGTTACAGATGGGGTTACGATAATGTCGGGTCGTCGCCGGAACCGGGATCTGAAACCTATCGGGGGCCTTCTGCTTTTTCGGAACCGGAAACTCAGTGTCTGAGGCAATTTATCAATTCCCGCAACTTTTCCATCATTCTCAACGCTCACACCTATGGAAATTATTTTCTGTATCCATGGGGATTCGCCGATTCGCTTACACCTGATAACCACGTTTTCGCGGCGATTGCCGATTCGATTCGAGTTCTTTTACCCGATTATACGACCGGCACGCCTTGGCAATTGCTCTATAACACCAACGGCGAGGCCAACGACTGGCAGTATGGCGAACAAACGGAAAAACCGCTGATTTTCGGCATGGCCACAGAGACGGGAAACCAATACGACGGTTTCTGGCCGACGCCATCGCGGATACCGGAACTCAACGCCCAGCTTTTGCCGGCGGCCATTTTCCTCACCCAGCTGGCGGCGAACCCCCGTTCGATAGCCGCCCCGAAAGCGCCGCTGTTGCACGCGAGGGATACGGTATTTACCGATACTTTCACCATCACCTGGACGCATGTCGATTCGGCCAATCCGGCCGTCGCCTATGAGCTTGTGGAAAAATCCGGATATCAGCGGACGGTCGACAGTCTTGAAAACGAAGGCGTCAACTGGTTGATGGAAAACTTCTCTGTTTCCACCGCGCGCTATCGTTCCCCCTCGCACAGCCTTTATTCCGGAGACGAGAATAATTACCGGGCGAGGGCCTATTTGCGTTCCAGCCTGTTCGTTCAACCGGCGGAGACGCTTTCATTTTACACCAGCTATAATATCGAGGACGGTTGGGATTATGCCTATGTCGAACTGTCGACCGACAACGGGTCCACCTTTTTCACCATACCGGGTAATATCACGACCAATAACAATCCTCACAACAACAATAGGGGAAACGGCATCACCGGCAGCCAGTCGTCCTGGAGGCGGGCTACTTTCCCGCTTAACCAATACGCCGGCATGAGCGTGATGATCCGGTTTTCCTATGAAACCGACGGCGGTGTGCACAGCGGCGGAATCTATTTCGACGATATCCAGCCGATACCCCGTTTTACCAACGAAATCGTGCTCTCCTCGAATATAACCGATACGCTGTATTCGATACAGGGGAGGCCGAACGGCATTTATTATTACACCGGCCGGGCGCGGGATGCTGAAAATCAATGGTCGATCTACTCAAACATAAAACGAGTGCTGGTTGATTTGCAGGTTTTGATAGATGACGACGACGTGCCCCCCGCTGGCGATTTCGTCTTGGCCGATAATTACCCCAATCCGTTCAATTCAAGCACCACAATCATGTTTACAACCTCCCTGCCCGGGGTAGTCGGAGTAAAGGTGTATGATCTCGCCGGAAGGGTGGTCAGAACGTTCGGTGAGAAACAACTGGATTTGGGCGTGCATAGGATAATTTGGGATGCTCGCAACGATGCCGGTATCGACGTCGCTTCGGGTGTTTATTTCGTCAAAATCGAAACGCCGGATAGGGCGATCGCCAGGCGGATGACCCTTATCCGTTGAAAATTACCGGGCGGAGGTGAAATACCAAATGAAAAAGCTTTTAATCGCAGTTCTAGCGGCGGTCGCATTGTTTGGAACGGCGGCCGGACAGCCGCCCTATCAGGGAAGCTATGAGCTTCTCCGCCGGGCCGAAGCGGCCAAGAATGAAATTCCGGAGCCGGGTCTGGCGCTTTTCGATTCGGTTCATAGTTACGATGCGCTTCATTACACCTTGAGAATCGATTTGAACGAACCGGCGGATAATATCAGGAAAGGACATATGGCCATGAGAGCGGTCGCCAACGTAGCGCTCGACTCGATCGATCTTCACCTGATATCGCTGACGGTTGATTCGGTCCGTTACAATGGCAATCCGGCCACATATAGAAGGCGAAGCGGCAAGATATGGGTGATGACGCCGCAGTTGAATCAGGGGGATACTTTTGCGATCGACATTCATTATCATGGATTTCCCTCGAGCGGGCTATATTTCGCCTCAACCCGCTACGGCGAAGACCATACTTATTCCATGGTTGAGCCGTCGGACGCCCGCTATTGGTGGCCCTGCTATGACGAACCTTGGGATAAGGCCATTTGCGATGTATATTGCACCGTGGAGGGGAATAGAACGGCGATATCCAACGGCAAGCTGATAGAAGTCATCAATGAAGGGAACAATAAATATACTTGGCACTGGCGCGAAAGTTATCCGATAACCACTTACTTGATCTCGATAGCCGTTGCCCGCTATGCCCGGATAACCGATTATGCGTTCGTTGGTTCGGATACGATCCCGGTTGAATATTACGCCTACCCTCAGGATTCCGCGAGCATGGCTTATGATCTTGCCAACACTCCCGATATGATTCAATTTTATTCGAGTCTTATCGTTCCTTATCCGTTTCTCGGCGAAAAATATGCCGTGGTCCAGGCAGCGATTTTCAACGGCTGGGGCGCCATGGAGCATCAGACCTGCACCACCTATGGCCACAATCTCATAACCGGCGACCGGCGCTACGAGTGGATAGATGCTCACGAGCTGGCCCACATGTGGTTCGGCGACCTGGTGACCATGGCCGACTGGCGTCATATATGGCTGAACGAGAGTTTCGCCACCTATTTCGATGCGCTTTATACCGAATATCGCTACGGTTATGCTTCGTTTCAGCAAAGGCGGGCGAATTTTCTGAACGCCTATTTACGGGAGGATCAGCAGCGCCGCTACGCCATATTCGATCCGCCGGCAGGATATCTTTTCGGCGCCTGTGAATATGAAAAAGGTGCGCTGGTGCTGCATATGCTCCGCCGCCTTATCGGCGACCAGAGCTTTTTCGCAGCCATAAGGAATTATGCGATCGAATATGCTTACGGCAATGCAAGCACGGACGAATTGAAGGCGCATTTCGAGGCTTATTACGGCGATCTGGATTGGTTTTTCAACCAGTGGATTTATCAACCCGGCCATCCCGAATACCTCTGGAGTTGGTACGTTCAGGATTTCGGCGGAGTCTATCCGGTCAGCATCACCATCCATCAAACCCAGAACAACGCGCCGATTTTCAAGATGCCCATCACTTTCAAAGCCGTGTTTCCCGGCGGATCGGATACCACGTTTGTCGTCTGGGATTCGCTGCAGTCGCAGGGTTTCACCATATTCCTTTCCCGCCGCCCCGTCAACTTGCTGTTCGATCCCGAAAACGATCTGATAAAAGAAGTCGAACAATATACCAATATCGAAAATCGGGCTGATGAGCCGGCCGTTTTCGACTTGGCCCGGAATTTTCCCAATCCTTTCAACTCCTCGACCGTGATCGATTATAGTCTCGATCAAGACGGTATCATCAAAATCGGAATTTACGATGTGGCCGGCCGCCTTGTGAGAACGATCATAAACGGGCGGCAGACTGCCGGCCGGCATCGAACCGTCTGGGACGGGACCGACATGGCCGGAATGCCGGTAGGATCGGGCATCTATTTCTATCGCCTTGAATCCGACTGCGGCCGAATCACCAGGAAGATGAATCTGATTCGCTGAGGTGCCGGTTCAATCCATTTCTTTCGCCGGGGATTTGCCGCTTGCGCTTGCCCCCGGCTTTGTTATTTTACGGTTGGGCTTTACGGTGTTTTTTTAGGCGATACCGGCCGCTGAAATAAAAGAACCGAATATGTCGTTGATCGCGGAAATCAGAAGGTATTACCTGTTTTACGGCCCGGAGGAGTATCTCAAATGGCGGCGAATCAAAGACCTGATAGCTGCGGTGATAACTCCGGGATTCGAATCTTTCGACTATGCCGTTTTCAGTGGCCGTGGAATCGATATGACGGCGCTGATAAATAACGTATCGTCGCCGCCAATGGGATCGGTCTTGCGGGTAACGGTGCTGCGGGATATCGAAAAGCTGTCACCCAAAGCATTGGATCTACTCGACCGATTTATCAGGCAGATTCCCGACTATTCATGTCTGGTGCTGACCTGCGAAAAATTGGACATGAGAAAGAAGATATTCAAAACATTGCTTGCCGAAAAAAAATCATGCATCGAATTCAAGGAGCAAACGCCGCAGAAAGCCGCGGAGATGGCCATGGCGCTGGCTGCGGAAATGAAAGCTGAACTATCGCGCGATAACGCCTTTTATCTAATCGAAACAATCGGCACCAACGCGGGCAGGATTCGTCAGGAAATCGAAAAACTCTCGCTCTATGCCGGACCAAAGGAGCCGATTACCAGAGAAACAATCTCGCAGATGTGCGGCGGCAGCCCGGTTGGGACGATAACCGATCTGCCGGAAAAAGTTGCAAGCGGCGATGTGGCCGGCGCGCTGAAAATACTGAATCAACTGTTGCTCGCCAGAGAATCCGAGGGGGCCATATTATACCGATTGAAAGACTACTTCTTGAAATTGAATCTGGCCAAATCATCAAACATGCCATCCTTGGCTTTAGCCAGAGCGTTAGGTTATGGGGAATCATTCGTTGCCTATGCGGAGAAATTGCGGAAAATCACTGCGAAAATGTCTCAACGTTCCATAACCGAATGTCTTCATACGATTTACGAATGCGAAATCGCCCTGAAATCCGGTCGGGTAGCCAAAGACCAGTTGCTAAGGCAGTTCATCTGCCGACTCAATCAGGCGATTAAATCCGGGAATAAAAAGCAGGCAGAGGTGTATTAAGTAATAGATAGCGGTGAATCTATGGACGAGCCGGTCATGATGAATGATGAAGATCAGCCGGTCATCAAACGGGTTTTGGACGGCGATATCAAGGCGTTTGAGTTGCTTGTGCGCAAGTATCAGCAGAAGGTGTACTTCGTCGCCCTGCGGATGACGAAAAGCCATGATCTTGCCGACGAGCTTGCTCAAGAAAGCTTCGTCAAGGCATATCTGGCGTTGCGGAGCTTCAAGCAAGGCAGGAGTTTCTATACTTGGCTATATAGGATAACGGTCAATCACGTGCTGAATTATATCAAGCATGCCAGGTTTTCCGTATCGCTGGATAACCCGGGGAATCGAGTGTTTCTCGAAAATATTCCGGAAAGCCCCGATCAGCTTGACCGCCTTGTCGGCCGGGAGGAGCTTGATCTGTTCAAAAAAGCTCTTGATGAGCTGCCGCCGAATCAGCGATTGACGCTTATTCTTAGAACTTATGATGATTTGCCATACGATAAAATCGCCGAAATAATGGGCTGTTCCGTCGGCACGGTGATGTCCCGGCTGTTCAGGGCGCGGAATAGACTCAAGACAATTCTAAAAGACGCGGAAAAGACCAAAAATGGGAAGCTGCAAAAATAAAAGGTTGATCGGTCCGTATCTGGACGGTGCGCTTGGGGAGTGCCGATGGCTGGAGGAGCATATCAACGACTGCCCCGAATGCCTAACCGAATACGAGATGATTCAGAAAATAAGCCATCTGGCGCGAAAGGCCGACATGGCTCCGCCGGAAAGCGGTTATTGGCGTAATTTCGGCAACCGTACTCTAGCCAGAGTCATGGGCAGAATTCCTCAGACTCGGGAGAACCGCAGATGGACGATCCTGATTAGATTGCCCGTCTTTTTGCGAATTCTGGCGGTAAGTTCGCTGATGCTGGCGGTTGTCATAGTCCTGACTTTGCCTGAAAGAGAGCCAAAAGTCTCGGCCGATTTCCGTGCCTTGCCGGAATCGACGAACAGCGCAGACAGTGCCGATTCGGGAAATAATTCAGTTACGATCGAGGCGGATTTACCAGCAGGTTCAATAGCGACCGCCGAGCCTCGGCTTCTTTCCCTTGCCGCTGTTGGCGGCTCAAGCGATATTAAGCCTGACGAAGCCCCGGCGACCGAATACCCGGCAGTTAAGGAATTTCGCCTCAAGGGCGGCTGGAGGGACAATAAGACACCATCGCTTTCGCTGGCCGATCACGATTTGAAAACGGTGGAAGTTTCCGGACGGCTGTACGGTGAAGCCCCGAGCACCGAACTGATGATGAGATTGCAAATTGCCGGCAACCAGAATATAAATCTGATTCCCCTTCATATTTACCGCACAGACAGGTCTTTTTATTTCGCCGGCGATCTGAATAAATTCGCCAGCGATGGTTCGAAGGCGAGGCCGGGTTCGCGATGGGGGTACGCTTCGGGTGAACGCTATTCCGATCGTGGTTATCGATTTCGCTACGAGCTGGAACTTCGCCTGATTGAAAGCAAATAGGCATATCGAATCTCTTTCCGATAATAATCGATTAAAAAAGTTTGCATAATTTTCGGCTGAGGCTTATATTGTCATCGCCTGGGGAGAGTAAGGCATGAAAAAACAGTTATGTGGCTTGTTTTCTTACTATTGGTGGCGGTAGTCGTTTATGGTCTCCAGGAGCATTATCGCCATCGGCTTGTCCTGAAACGAATCCCCGTCAGAATTCATATCAACGGCACCCGTGGCAAGTCGTCGGTGACAAGGCTGATAGGAGGAGGTCTTAAGGGAGCAGGCAGGCGGGTGTTCATTAAGACCACCGGCACAAAACCGCGGACGATCGATTCGGCCGGAAATGAAAAGCCGATCTATCGCGTGGGAAAACCCAATATTATCGAACAACTGAAAATCGTCAGGCAGGCCGCATCAGAAAAAGCCGAATTCTTCGTTGTCGAGTGCATGGCCGTCCAGCCCGACCTGCAATGGTTAGCCGAACATAGAATGATAAAATCGCATGTCGGCGTCATCACTAATGTCCGGGACGACCATCTTGACGTCATGGGTCCATCGATCGGCGATGCCGCAATCGCATTGGCGGGAACGATACCCCGCCGCGGCGTTCTTTTCACCACCGAGAAAAAATTTCTCGACACCTTTAAGGCCAGAGCCAAATCGCTTGAAACCGAGGTCAGGTTTGTCGATTCGGCGGGCATCAGCTCGGAAGATCTGCGGGGATTCTCATATCTTGAACACAAAGACAACCTTGCACTCGCCCTAGCTGTCTGCGGACATTTCGGCGTGGACAAAGAGACCGCTCTGAAAGGAATGTACGCGATAAATCCCGATCCGGGGGTTTTGCGTAAATATATGCTTCAACCCGACGGCAAGAAAATCGAATTCGTGAATGCGTTTGCCGCCAACGACCCGGACAGTTATCGGGCTATCTGGGCGATGCTTGACATTCACCGGATGGAGGAGAGGAAACTGATCGTATTGGTCAATTCCCGCAAGGACAGGATCCAGCGTGCCGAACAGCTCGGGGAATTTATCGCCAAAGAGCTGGACGCTGATTTTTTCGTGATAAGCGGCGAATATACGCATGCGCTTACGCATAAGGCGATTCATTGCGGCTTGCCGCCGGCCAAGATCAAAGATATCGGCGGGCAATCCGCCGCGCAGGTTTTCGAATTCATAAAATCGATTACACCGAAAGAATCCATGGTCGTGGGGATAGGCAACATAGTAGGTTTGGGGGAGGAAATCGTTAATTATTTTGTTAGCAGCGGGAGGATGATTGCCTGAGGCGAGTTTAATTATGCAGGCCATAGGCCTGGGTCTGGTCGTCAGCCTGGTGTTTTCCGAATCCCTTGGATTGGCTGCCGGCGGTATGGTGGTTCCGGGCTACGTGGCGTTGATGATTCACCACCCGCTGAGAATCGCGGGGACGATAATCGTTTCGCTCTTGACCTTCCTGACCGTCAGATTCCTGTCCAATTATATGTTCATCTACGGCAGAAGGCGCACCGTGATGATCATCATTGTCGGTTTTTGTTTGGGCTGGATTTCCAAAGAGTTTTTCGTGATTACGCCGCGGGGAGCAGTTGACGAGTTCGTGCTCGAGTTTCAATCGATCGGATATATCATACCCGGACTCATAGCCAACTGGATGGAACGACAGGGCGTGGTGCAAACGATAACGACCATGATAGTGGCCGGTGTTTTAGTGAGAATGCTGCTGATGATATTTACTGGCGGTGAGGTGATATTATGATTCAGCGAACCGGCAAACCCTCGTTTGTCCTGCTTGTTTTCTTGGCCGTTTGTTCAATCGTCCTGTTTTATCTTGCTGAAAAAAGCCAGACGCCGCTGAAATCCGATTATTATGACCTGAAGATAAAAGCCGCCGAACTGGCCAAAAAAGCTCAGATTCTGGTGAAAAGTGAGTTGTCGAATCGGGGATATGCTATCGATACCGAAAACGATCCCAATCTTACCGGTTTGATCGGTCCCCAATACTCGCTCATAACCACTGACCGAAGCAGCTTAAGGGACAAGCTGATTTCCACTAATCCTAATCTGGCGGCTGTTATGATCGATTATTTCAAGCGGGCAAACCTTGTGGAAGGCGACGTCGTGGCGGTATTTTTCAGCGGATCGTTCCCGGGAGCCAATATCGCCGTGTTGGCCGCCTGCAAAGTGCTTGGGCTGAATCCGATAATAATAACCTCGGTGGGAGCCTCATCTTTCGGTGCGAACAGGGACGAATTCACCTGGCTGGATATGGAAAACATCTTTGCCGCCAATGGGATTTGGGAATACAGGTCGGTGGCCGCATCGCTGGGAGGCGGCAATGACGAGGGCAGAGGGTTGTCGCCGATGGGAAGGCAGCTTCTCCAAGATGCGATAAAGCGAAACAACGTCGAGTTGATTTCGACCCCGCAACCAAAATCACCGGCGGATGCATTGCAGAAAAATATCGCCAAGCGCATAAGCATTATCGACCGCGAAAGAGGAGAGCGCGAATTGAAGGCCGTCATAAATGTCGGTGGAGGTTTGGCGGCGGTCGGCTCGGCTCAAAATGCGCGTCTGATGCCACCCGGATTTAGCGCCTCATTGAGAGGAAGACAATTCCCGGCCCGGGGGGCGGTAAATATCCTTGCTCAACGCCGCCTGCCGGTGATTCATATTTTCGATATGAATGCAATCGCCGAAAAAGCCGGGCTGCCGGTGGAGATGGTCGGCGAACCGGAGATCGGACAGGGACCGATTTTCATCAAACACCGCTATTCAGTGGTCTCCACCTCGATTTATACGCTGATTCTGCTGCTTATAGTGATAGTCGCCATAAGGCTCGATTTGCGTTATTTCATCGTTAAAAACAGGCACTTATTTGTCCGCAAAACCTGACGAGGATTTCAGATGGCAAGACTTATCCGCATAATGATCTGGATTTGTATGGGGCTGGCGCCGTTGGCTTTTGCCCAAAATGGAGATAAAACAAAAACCAAGATAATCGTTCCTTTCGGAAAGCCGCGGTATGTCCAATTTGACGCCGGAAAAGGCAAGACATTCGTATATCACACACTCGTGAAAGGTCAATCGCTCGGCTTTGCCATAGACGGTCCCGCCATGGTGGAAATCCGCAGTCGTGCCGGATTATCTGGCGAAAATGTTCAGGCCGACTATCAGGTGCAGGTTTGGGATGGCGAGTATCTTGTTCACGCGGACAAGCATAAGGCCAAAAAAGCGGAAGGTAAATTCATCGGTTCGGGATTGTTGCCGGCTGCCGCGCGTGCCTTTCAATTCGACGTTCCTGTCGGGCTTCATAACTACAGGCTGTGGCTGGTTTCGGAGAATATCGATACCGTTTTCGTGCGCATCGCCGCCGAAAAAATCTCCGCCGAAGGCGCTCCTCCGATTACTCTCTGGCCGCTTGAGTATAACCGAAAGGTTCATCTTTATTCGAAGAAAAACCAGACCATGTATTATCTGATCGATCAGCAAAAAGGGTTGAAACTGAAAGCTGCCGGTCCGCTTGATTTGATAATGACCGCAAGGGCGAATTTCACAAGCGAGCTTGACGGAAGAATCGGCTACACCATAGCCGTTTCCGAAAACGGAAAGGAATTGCAGGTATTTTCCGCCACCGTGGAAAAATCGCTTTCCACCGCTTATCAGGATCTGACGGGGGTTGTGCCGTCTCAGCCCGAGGAATTCATCGTGCGCGTTCCGGCGGGCACTCACGTTCTCGATTTCAGCCTTAAGGAATCGGCGGCCCAGACTGTCAGCATCAGGTTTTCATTGCCCAAACAGGAAGGCCAATAGGGGTGGACAACCATGAGGCCTAACATCGACCGGCGCTGCCGACGCTTAGCGGTTCTGCCGTTTTTGATAATTTCAATGGCGCTGTGTCTGGCCGCTGATTGGGCCCGAGCCGGCGACTGGGAATATGAAATCGGTCTGAAATGCACCTACGACGACAATATTTTGAATTATTCCGACGCCGATCTCGACCTGTATGACTCCATCGGTTCGACGCCCGCAGGAAAATTCGGCATAGATTCGAAAGATGATTTTATCTTCTCGCCCTCGTTCGGCATAAAATATAAAAGCAGGTTGCTGGGACATACTTTTCAAGCGGGGTTCAGTTCAATCTATAATTTCAATGTTAAAAACGATCTGTGCAGATATTTTTCGGGCACAATCTGGGTCAGAGAATATCTGCGTAAAGGAACTTATCTGCAGGCAGGCCTAAAATATATTCCGGAATATCATTATCGTAACCTGTTGGCCTACGACGGCGCCTATAGGGAAGCCGAATTCTCCAAACTCGGCGCAGATCTGACGTTATATTCTGTTTTGGCGAAGAGAATTGCGGGCAGGGCTTATCTGGGGCATGAACGGAAAGATTTCGGCCGCTTTTTCGATGAGCGCGATTTGAAAACGTATCGTTTCGGATTTGAGCTGAATTACAGGTTCAGCGGTCGCGGCCGGGCGGTCGGCGGCTATGAATTTTCCATATCCAAAAGTGAAGGACGCGGAAGCGAGGCTTATCGCAGAGATACCTCTTACGATATGTTTTCCTTTTGGGGCGGATTAAGGTTTGCGGCGGACGGAATTTCCGGAAAACGATTGCTTGTTTCGCCGAGACTCGGTTATCGTCTCGCGCTTTATCAAACCGCAAAAATGACCTGGGAAGATCGATTCAGATTCGGACGCAAAGATACCCGGTTGCGGGCAAGTCTTGACTTGCGGCAGACGATCAGCAATCGATTTGATGTGCTTTTAGGGGCTGCCGTCAATTCAAACGATGCCGATTTGCCGGCGAAAGATGTCAAGCGTTTCCTTGATTATTCGTCTTTTACGATCAATATCGGCTTTGACTATTCCTTTTGAATTCAATAAAATAATACCATAGGAGATTCCCGGATTTGACCATCGCCGGTCTATTAATCGTACTTTTGGGAATAGCAGGGATGGCTAAGGATCGCCCGGCGCCGGATTCCGCCGACATCTGGCGGCAGAAGCGCCTGAACATGGTGGAAACGCAGATTGTCGCCAGAGGCGTGGAGGACAGCGCCACCCTCGAAGCGATGCGGAAAGTGCCCCGCCATCTGTTCGTTCCGGAAAACTGGCGGGCGAGCGCCTATGAAGATGAGCCGCTTCCAATCGGATTGGGTCAAACTATCAGTCAACCTTATATCGTTGCCTTGATGACTGAGTTGGGTCAGCCGACAAAAAACTCTAAAGTGCTCGAAATCGGAACCGGATCGGGTTATCAGGCGGCTGTGCTAGCTGAAATTTCAGACTCCGTCTACTCGATCGAAATCCTGAACGAACTTGCCTCAAGGGCTGATTCCACGCTGAAGTCGCTGAATTACAATGTCACTGTTGTTTGCGGCGATGGTTATCGGGGGTTGCCGGAATACGCGCCTTTCGACGTAATAATTGTAACCGCCGCGCCCGAACGTGTTCCGACTCCCTTGTTGGACCAACTTGCCGAGGGAGGACGTCTGGTCATTCCGGTGGGGACATATCATCAAGAGCTTAAGCTGATCAGAAAAATCGATGGCAAATTGAAGGAAACGAATATCATTCCGGTTCGATTCGTGCCGATGACAGGCGGAGCCGAGACGGAACCGTAATCCCAAAATTGCTGTAACCCCCACAGCGATTCCAACGTAAATAGATGTGAACGACCACCTTGAAATCAGGGAGGAATTCCGATGGCCGCAAAAAGACTATACCGGGCGCGTGAGGGAGCGATTATCGGCGGTGTCTGCGCCGGATTGGCCGAATATTTCGATACCGATCCCGTACTTATAAGGCTGGCGGCCGTGCTGTTGTTTTTCGCCGGCGGTGTCGGGTTGCTGTCATATATCGTAGCCTGGATAATTATGCCCGGCAGGCCTTTATCGTTTGCCAAGGCGGAACCTGAGGATGATTCCGGCGCCGCAAGCGTGGAAGAACATCCGCCGGCTGAAGACGATGGAGTCAGCAGGCCGAGATTGATACTCGGCATCGCCTTTATCGTGATCGGGTTTTTGGCTCTCTTGGGGACACTGAACGTTTGGAGCTGGTTTTCAGTCTTCAAACTCTGGCCGGTGATCATAATCCTGATCGGCATACTGATAATTACCCGGGGCATGGAAAAGGAGGCCGGCCATGAGAATTAGTTCGCTGCGGTGGGGAATCCTCCTTCTTTGCATAGGCCTGACTTTTTTGGCCAATAATCTCGGCTATCTCGATTTCAACGTCTGGGGTTCGATAATTACTCTTTGGCCGGTTTTGATAATCGCCGTCGGAATCGAGATAATATTCAGACGAACTAAACTCTGGTTTCTGTCCTTGGCCTCACCGCTTTTGATAGCCGCGGCGTTTGTTTACGGAGTTATGGCCGCTGACCGATACGGCGATAGATATCCGTTTCTGAGCCGGCGCGATGATTTCGGCCGGCGGACAAAACAGTTTGAATTCGACCGCGATGACTCTTTGAAAAAGCTGAATCTGGATATCGATTGCGCCGCCGGCGATTTCTGGCTCGGTTCGAACACCTCATGCCTTTTCGAGGCCGATTTTGAATTTTATGGCAGGGAACCGAAATGCCGGCTCAAAAAGTCCGGAGATGAGGCCACGATAACCGTCGAATCGGGGAAACCGGGACGGATAAGATTCTTCAAAACCTCAAAATCAGCCGGCGACGCCAGATTGTTCGTGGCCGACTGGTTGCCGTTGCAGATCTCGTTGAATTCGGCCGCTTCGACGATCGAGATGGATTTGCGGGAGTTGTTATTGACCGATCTCGATATCAATACGGGCGCCTCAAGCATCGTCCTGCGATTCGGTCAAAAATCAAACAAAGTGTCGGCAAAAATTGAGTCTGGGGCATCAAGCGTGCGGTTGTTCATCCCTCGTGAGGCCGGCATCATGATCGACCATGACGGTGCGCTTTCATCTTCGAATTTCGCCGATGCCGGTCTGAAAAAGATCGAGGGGCGGTATAAATCTGACAATTACGAAACCGCCGAATGCCGAATCGAACTGAATATCGATTCGGGCGTTTCCAGTATTGAACTGGACTATTACTGATCAGCGGGGTTGGTTGGCCGGAGTGATGATCCAATTATTCTCTCGGCGTTTTGTCGTTTCCCCACTGTTCGACAGATATTTCCATTGATATCGCCGTATATTTTTATTGACCGTTTTCTCAGACTGGTCTATTATTGCAGTTGATGTCGACCACGGCTCTGCGCAGCCGCTTTTGTTATGTTTGCGGCGGGGATAATAAGTTCGGCCTTCGTACGACATTTCTTTTCGATGGACTCACCGTCGAAGCGGAGTTTAATCCACAGGTGGAACATTGCGGTTTCGATAACGTGGTTCATGGCGGAATATTGTTTGCCCTTGCCGATGAAGCAATGATGCAGCTTATTCATGCCTGCGGCGTCCGGGCGGTTACCGCTGAAGTCCTGATCAGATTCAAGCGGCCGGCATTTATCGGGGATAAGATCATGGTCAGGGCGGAAAGGTTACGGTGCCGCGGCCGTCTGGTCGAATGCGGGGTGGCCGTTTTTGACGGATCCGGCGAAATTATCTGCAGCGGCGAAGGCAAATTTCTGCGCTATTTAGATAACAACCAATTCAAAAAGAGCTGGTTATGAAATCGGTTATCATTGTGATGACGGCCATATGCCTCGTACTGGGCTGTATCGCCGACCAAAAAAACGCTTACGATCGAATTGCGGCTTCAGGCATGCTGAAAGTGGGAACCGATGCCACCTACCCGCCATTCGAATTTAACGACGAAAAGACCGGCCGCCTGATCGGTTTTGATATCGATCTGATGAATGCTATATGCCGCGAATTGAATCTTGAACCGGAATACACGGTTGTGCCGTTTTCCGGAATAATCGGCGGCTTGAATTCAGGCAAATACGATTGTTTGATTTCGGCTATGACAATCACCGCCGACAGGCAGAAAACGGTGGCGTTCAGCCGGCCTTATTACAAGGCTGGACAGGCGATCGCCGTCCCTCTCAACGACAGCAGCATAACCGGAATAGCCGATCTTAAGGGGAAAAAAATCGGTGTTCAGTTGGGCACGACCGGCGAAATGAAAGCCAAAGAGATAGAGGGCGCTCAGGTGGTAAGTTTCGATAATATCGGAGCGGCTTTTATCGATATGGAAAACGGCCGGGTGGATGCGGTATTGAACGATTATCCTACCAGCATGCGCGTGATCGCCGTCCGCGGCCACGCCAAAATAGTCGGACCGCTGCTATCGGAAGAAGACTACGGCATCGCGGTGCGGAAAGGCGACAAGGAATTGCTCGACAGCCTGAATTCGGCTCTCGGCAGACTGCTGGAAAAAAACTTTATCGATTCGCTTGGCAACTACTGGATAGGGCGATGACAAATGTCGGAATTGCTGAATCAAATCGAAATGATGATTCGAATTCTGATGTTTCTGCTGCCGGCCGTTCCCGCAACTGTTAAGATTACGCTGCTCAGCTTCACTCTGGCGGTCGTTCTGGGCATAGCCGGGGCATCCGGCAGAATGTCACGTTCGAAAGCAGCCGGCATTCCCGCGAAAATTTATATCAATGTGGCCAGGGGCGTTCCTTTGCTCGTTCAGATCTTTTTCATCTATTTCGGACTGGGCAAATTGCTCAATCTGGATCGGTTGCTGGCGGGAGTGCTGGCTATCGGTATCTGCTACGGCGCCTATATTTCCGAAATCGTCCGGGCGGGGATACAGGCGATACCGAGAGGACAATCCGAAGCCGCCATGTCGCTTGGTTTAAGCCGTTTTCAATTGTGGCGGTATATTCTTTTGCCTCAAGCTTTCCGTCTGATAATACCTCCTTTGGCCAATGAGTTCATCGCCTGCCTGAAAGACTCGTCACTGGTTTCGATTATCGGACTGCGCGAACTGACGCGTGCGGGAACGGAATATTATTCACAGCATTTTGTTGATTTTCACACCTGGTTTTTGGTAGGCCTGATCTATCTGACGATGACTTTGTCGTTGACTAAAGCTGCCTCGATTCTGGAAAAGAGATTTCGTATCCCGGGCATGGGAATTCATTGATGCCGCCCATTATCGAAGTCGAAAACATCTCGAAAAGGTACGGCGATCATCAGGCTCTCGATAACCTGTCGATTTCAGTCGATCCCGGCGAAGTGGTGGTAATTATCGGTCCGTCTGGGTCCGGCAAATCGACCCTGTTGCGGTGCCTTAACGGTCTGGAGCGGGTCGATTCGGGTAAGGTGGTTGTCGCCGGAATTCCACTCGACGAATCGACGAAAAACGCCCATTTGGTCCGGCTTAATGTCGGGATGGTTTTTCAGCAATTCGAGCTTTTCATACATCTCAACGTGCTGGAAAATCTGATGTTGGCGCCGATGGTGGTCAACCGGCTTGCAAAGACCGATGCGGAGAGGATCGCCGATTATTATCTCGGGAAAGTCGGCTTGCGCAGCAAGGCAAAATCGTTTCCGAGCCAGCTGTCCGGAGGCGAAAAACAACGGGCCGCAATAGCCAGAGCCTTATGCCTTAATCCGAAAATCATGCTTTTCGATGAGCCAACCTCGGCCTTGGACCCGGAAATGACTGGCGAAGTGCTGGCGGTCATGAAAAAGCTTGCCGATGAAGGCATGACAATGGTCATCGTGACGCATGAAATCGGGTTTGCCAGAGAGGTTTCGGATACGGTTGTTTTTATGGATTCGGGGAAAATAGTGGAGTCCGGCAAGACCGCCGATGTCCTTGATTATTCAAGGCATCCAAGGACCGCCGAATTCTTGAGAAAAGTGCTGCGTTGATTCGTCCGGCATCGAGTTGTGTTCCCGAAAATGAAGGACAAATCGCTTGACTATTAACGGTAAAACATTAAAATTGCAGGATAATTTGGCAAAAATGTAGCGAAAATCGACAAGCGAGAAAGGAGATTTGATGAGCAACGGATTAATAGCGATCTTGCTGGGAATCATTGGAATAATTTTTGCCGGAATCCTCTATCTTATCATAAAAAGACAACCTTCCGGATCAGAGAAGATGGCCGAGCTTGCCGAGACGATTCATAAGGGAGCGATGGTCTTCCTGAAACGGGAGTATTCGATCTTGATTCCATTTTTGGGCGTTGTATTTCTATTGCTGACCTGGAAAATAGGAATCAATACCGGATTGGCGTTTCTTTTCGGCGGCACCTGCTCGATGCTTGCCGGTTATTTCGGCATGAATGCGGCAACGCGCGCCAATGTCCGCACCACTGAGGCCGCCCGTGCTCATGGCCAAGCGAAAGCGCTCGAAGTCGCCTTCACCGGCGGTTCGGTCATGGGCATGAGCGTGGCGTCGCTTGGTTTGGTCGGCATCGGAGTGCTTTATCAGATATTCTTTGATCCGAATAATCCACATGCTTTGCAGGTTCTGACCGGCTTTTCGATGGGGGCCTCTTCAATCGCCCTTTTCGCCAGAGTCGGCGGTGGGATTTATACGAAATCGGCTGATGTCGGGGCTGATCTTGTCGGCAAAATCGAGGCAGGTATCCCCGAAGACGATCCGCGTAATCCCGCGGTGATAGCCGATAACGTGGGTGATAACGTTGGTGATGTCGCAGGCATGGGGGCCGACCTTTTCGAATCGTATGTAGGCTCGATTATCGCCTCGATCGTGCTCGGTGTATCAATGGTAATAAGCAATGGGCATTCGATGATGGGCTATGTAGCCCTGCCGCTTTTGATCGCCTCGGTCGGGGCGGTTGCTTCGATTATGGGAATTATTTCGGTAAGGGCCTTTTCGTCACTAAATCCGGCAGCCACGCTGAGAATCGTCACTTACGTGGCGGCGATTTTGATGATGGCGGCGACATTCTGGCTTTGCCGGCGCCTCGGAGTGGAAATGAACGTGTTTTGGGCTATTGTCGCCGGTTCGTTAGCCGGGATCACGCTCGGATTGTTGACCGAATACTATACCTCGGCCAAGCCGATAAGAACTATCGCCAAGGCATCGGAAACGGGTCCAGCCACCAATTTGATTACGGGACTCGCAGTCGGCATGGAATCTGTCGCCCTGCCCGTGATAGTTCTCTGTATCGCTGTTTTCATTGGGTATAAATTCGGTGGGCTATATGGTATCGGGATATCGGCGGTGGGGATGCTGGCCACTATCGGCGTGACGATGTCGGTCGATGCTTACGGTCCGGTCGCCGATAACGCCGGGGGCATTTCCGAAATGTCGGGTCTCGGGCATGACGTCCGCAAAATCACCGACAGGCTCGATTCACTGGGAAATACGACCGCCGCGATAGGCAAAGGATTTGCAATCGGCTCAGCCGCCTTGACCGCCCTTGCGCTCTTTTCGGCTTATGCCTCGGCGGTCGGCCTCCACAAGGAAGGCATAAATCTGGTCAGCTCCAATGTCGTAATCGGGCTTTTCATCGGCGGATTTATACCGTTTTTGATCGCCGCGCTCACGATGACCGCCGTCGGCAAGGCTGCTTTTTCGATGGTGATGGAGGTCCGCCGTCAATTCAAGGAGATAAAGGGGTTGATGGAAGGCAAAGCGAAAGCGGATTCCGAACGCTGCGTGGCAATCGCCGCCACCTCGGCGATTAGGCAGATGGTCATCCCCGGGCTGTTTGCCGTATGCGCCCCGGTTATAGTCGGGTTGACATTAGGCAAAGAGGCTTTGGGCGGATTGCTTGCCGGAGCGACGTTGACCGGGGTTATGTTGGCTCTGATGATGGCCAATGCCGGCGGTGCTTGGGATAACGCCAAAAAGTATATCGAGGCCGGCGCTCACGGCGGCAAAGGATCAGCCGCCCATAAAGCGGCCGTCGTCGGTGATACCGTCGGCGATCCTTTCAAGGACACGTCGGGACCATCGATGAATATCCTGATCAAGTTGATGGCGATCGTCTCTCTGGTGCTGGCTCCCCTGTTCATATAAGGAGTGCGGTCGATAAGCATCATGGCTGATCCCGGAGGAGGGTTATCTCCGGGATCGGCTTGAATAACCACCGAACGGCAACCAAATAGTCGAGGAGCATAAAAAGCAACGGTAGTCATTATGGCGGGTCCAAGAAAAGGGCGTGAGCATTGGGCTACCAGGATCGGGCTTATCCTGGCGATGGCGGGTAATGCCGTAGGCTTGGGAAATCTCTTAAGATTTCCTGTCCAGGCCGCTCAGAACGGCGGCGGTGCATTCATGATACC
>Ga0209101_1000517_pt1 | contig 31488 bp, 22 predicted proteins | sample ConPoolayeCmetaG_FD_185481 | JGI IMG/M metagenome (GOLD analysis project Ga0209101, IMG submission 185481) | Hot spring microbial mat communities from California, USA to study Microbial Dark Matter (Phase II) - Cone Pool mat layer C metaG... ...
GGAACCTATTGACATTCGCAAATCATGGCGACACGCCACAGCAGGAAAAACCTTACATGGGGCGGTCGCTACCTTGCGCAAGGAAAAAGAATAACCAGCCGCTGCGGTTGGCGCCGGCACTGCCTGCGGTCCGTTGGTGCGACTGCTCGTCGGTCGGCGACGGATCGGCTCGACCAGACGGCACATCGCCGTTATCTGTCGCGACGCACCACCAACATTCCACCATATAGCATAGCGGAAATAACCAGTTCTGCCAGCAGCCACACGATGCGCAACAGAGCCCCGGCAACGGCAGCGTGTATCTGACTGAGCGCAAACAGTGCGGGATGGGCCAGCAGATGAATCAGAACCAGGTCGCGCACGCCCAGTCCGCCCGGAATCAGCGAAAGAAAACCTGCCACGGTGGCCAGTGCGACAGTGGCGGTCAGCAGCGGCAGATCGTACCAGGGGCTGAACTGTTCGATGCCCGTCGCCCGAAGCACACACCACAGGCTCGCTCCGGCGGCTGCCCAAACCACTGCCATCGATAACCAGCCCAGGGCAAGCGTGCGGTAGCCCAGTTTGCGCAGCTTTTCGGCCACGGCTGGGTCTTTTCTGGATAGCAAAGCTTTGGCTGCCGGACGGAACACCGGGGGCAAGGTGGGCAAGACCGCCAGCAGCATCAGGCCCACCGCCACCCAGAACAGCATCATCTCTTCGCGCAGTGCCACGGCCACGGTCAGGGCGGCGATGAACGCCCCGGCGGCCATCATGGTCAACGTTTCTACGAAAACGCTACCGGCGGCCACTCCCAGATGGACTTGCTTTCCGCCGATCATACTGGCGCGGATTATCACTACCAGAGCCTTGCCGGGAACGTACTTGCCCAGGTGGCCTACATAATAGGCCCGTAAAGTTTCTGCAAACCCCGGCTTTTGCCCCAGCACCCGCAGCACGTAATACCAGAACAGTGCCGCTGGGCACAGACCAATCACATAGACCGCGCCGGCCAGCAACAGCCACAGCGGCTCTAGACCGAGCGGATACTCGCCCAGTTGTTCCCAGGCTCGGACAAGCGTGCCGCGGACGAACCAGGCCACCAGCGCGAAAATGGCCAGCTTCAGCAATAGCAAAAGCCACGATCGGAAGCGCGCGATACCCAAAAGATTGGCCCTGATGGTGGTATGCTGCCAAAGCGGATTTCAGCCGAAACCAAATGGCGGTATTGGAGGGACGCGCTGCGGTCGCGTCCGGTTCTTGCCGGTGCTGGCTTGCCCAGCGGTGCACGCGGCCGGCGCCTGGTGGTGCGGCTACGACCGAGCGTGGCCCTCCAGGTCAATTGAAAACACGCGCAAGATCACTTGAAAACATGCTCGCAAAACTCACATTAGTTTAAGTTATGCCCCAAGGCACTAAAAAGCCTACTGCGCCTGTTTCCTGTCAGGCAATACGAAGTCAGCAGCATCGCCTCGGGTGTATGCGCTTCTGCAATGTGGCCCGAAGAATTGAAGGGGTTAGCTTATTGGTCTTCGCAAAACCACGGGGCGTCAAAGTGGGCAAAAAAAAGGAAATTTCGTGTCTGTACGATTTGCGAAGCTCACGGGGAACGAAGGTTTACCGATTGTCGATGATTACAGCCCTCTGACTCCACTGCTGCACGCGGCAACAAGGACGGCCTGTGCGTCAGCCGACAGGGTTTTGCCAAGTGGCTTCAGTGTGGCGAATGTGCGTCTGGAGCGTTATAGGGCGAATCGTCCCCCGGTGGCCCGGTTTGCTCAGCGGCATCCGTCGGCTCGCAAGGCAGCGCGTATCGCTCTTCCAGCCAGCGTCCCAAGTCGATCATCCTACAGCGATTGCTGCAAAAGGGCATCGCCGTGCTTTGCGCCGGATCGAAGCGACGCTGACAGATTGGACAGCGAAGTTCTGCCACAGAAGGAAACAATTTTGCTAATGCGCCGGCGGCCACCAGCAACGGCATTGCAGCGCTTGATTACTGCGACTGTGTACTTTACGCGCTGGAGTGGCTTGCCCCAAAGAGACACTTCCCACCAGGGTTATCAGTCGGCCGCACCGACCGGCTGCTTCTTTTTGCTGCTGGCCGTGGCCGACTTGCCATCGCTGCCCGAGGACTTCCCGTCGCTGCCCGTAACGGCGCCATCCGCTTTCTCTGCGGCAGCGGCTTTCTTGTACGCCTGGCTGCGGTAATCGGTGATGTAGAATCCCGATCCCTTGAAGATCACTGCCCCGCCAGGCCCGATCAGCCGATGAACCTTCTTCTTGCCGCACTTGGGGCAGACCTTCACGGGGTCCTCGGTAATCGACTGGAACAGCTCGAAGCGATGCTGGCAAGCATTGCACAGATAGTCGTAAGTAGGCATGGCAGTTCCCACATCCTAAACAAAGTGAACAGTTCAGTAAAACTCGCTTGTTTCTGCAAATACCCGAGAAAACTTATTTGTTTGCTTTGTATCCAGTCAGTTGTTTGCTTTGTACCATCGCCGATGGCGTCTTTTTGCGGCGGCCAAGATGCACAAATGCATAAATCGCAATCGTGCCGCGTGCCGTTGGTTCGGCGCCTCCCGCGGCCGGCGCCGACGCTTGCAATCTGTTCCGCACCGGCTTATCCGCTGGTCTGATCGTCTGCCGGATTGTTGCCATTGCCGGCGCGATCCTTGTCTGTCGCGCTGGAGTCCTGCGCCGGAGCGCTGGCCACGATCACCTGGCTGGGACGCACCACCCGATCGTGAAGCCGATAGCCGCGTTGCACTACCGCCAGAACGGTATTGGGCGGATGCTCGTTCGAGGGCTGCTGCATCACGGCCTCGTGCAGGTTCGGATCGAACGGACTGTGCAGCGCGTCGATCGGCTCGCAGTGATGTTTTGCCAGCACGCCTTCCAGTTGCTGGGCGACCAGCTTGATTCCTTCCACCAGTGGTCCGGCGTTGGGGATTTTCTCGGCCGACTCCAGTGCGCGACCGACATTGTCCAGCACCGGCAGCAGGTCGCGCAGCAAAGGCATGTTGGCATACCGTAAAGCATCTTGCAGCTCGCGCTGGGCGCGCTTGCGGTAATTGTCCAGTTCGGCGGCTGCGCGCAGCGCGCGGTCTTTCATTTCCTCCAGCTCTTGCCGTAGCTGGGCCAGTTGCTCTTCTGCGGTGGCTGAAGCCTGCGCCGTTTGCGACAGCTGTTCTGCTGGGCTTTGTTCCGCCGGCCTTTGCACAGGCCCTTGCTGGCCGTGCCGATCCCCGACAGGCCCACCGCCGACAGGCTCAGCGCCGAGGGCATCCGGCGCAGGCTGCTTCTTGGCGTCTTCGCTGGGCTTTTGCTTGGTCACGGTTCAGCCTCCGTCGCACGGTGCGTTACTTGGAACCAGATTGAAAGTATTCCCTGATCTTTTCGATGAAGCTTTTCCGTTTGGGACTGACGTTCTTGTTCTCGATTTCTGCCAGTTTGCGCAAGGCTTGTTCATGTTCGGGCGTCAGTTTTCGCGGCACCTCGATGTACACCTGGACCAGCAAGTCGCCGCGGCCGCCGCGGTGAGGATCGGGCATACCCCGACCGCGCAGCTTGAACACATCCTCCGACTGCGTGCCGGCCGGTATTTCCAGCGGCTGGCAACCGTCCAGGGTTGGCACTTCGATGGTGGCTCCCAGCGCTGCTTGAGCGTAGCTGATGGGGACCTGGCAGATCAGGTCCCTTCCGCGTCGTTGCAACAAGGGGTGATCGCGGACGTGAACGCGGCAGTAGCAATCGCCGGGCGGACCGCCGTCGAGGCTCGGTTCGCCTTCGCCGCGCAGGATCAGATTCATTTGGTCGTCCACGCCGGGGGGGATATTCACTTTTCGGGTAACGCGGCGCAGGGTCAATCCTTCCCCGCCACATGTTTCGCATGGCTTGGCGATGTGGATGCCGGAACCGTGACAGGCCGGGCAAGTGGTTTGGATGGAGAACAGGCCGGTGGACTGCACCACCCGGCCGCGCCCCCCGCAGTATCGACACTTCTCCGGTCTGGTGCCCGGCCGCGCCCCGCTGCCTCGGCAAGTCTCGCATATTTCCCGACGCTGGATTTCCACGGTCTTGGTGCAACCGCGGGCGGCTTCTATCAGGTCCAGCGTCACCTGGCAGCGGACATCCGCCCCGCGGCGCGTCCGCTGGCGCCCACGCCCAAGGCCGAACAACTCGCCGAACAGGCTGTCGGAAAAGATGTCGCTGAAGGCCTCGAAGATGTCGTTGACGTCGTGGAACTGGGGCACGCCCCCTTCCACGCCGGCGTGCCCGTAGCGGTCGTAAGCAGCACGCTTCTCGGGTTTGCTGAGGACCTCGAAGGCCTCGGAAGCTTCTTTGAACTTGGCAACCGCGTCAGGGTCGTTTGGATTGCGGTCGGGATGGTACTTCAGCGCAGCCTTTCGGTAGGCCTCGGCGATCTGCTCTGGAGTGGCCGAGCGGTCTACGCCGAGTACTTCGTAATAATCGCGTTTTTCCGCCATGGTCGGCATGACCGGAAGCTGCTGTCGCTGGCTCTAGCTGTTGCACACCACCGCTGGCTTGCCAGAAATCGCGTCCGCCACAATACTCCCACCCTAGCCCAACCTGGAGCAGCAACCAAATCGACAGACGCGCTGCGGTCGCGTCCGACGGCACTGGATGCGGGGCCACCACCCAGCGTGGCCCTCCGGATCACCCAAAAACATGCGCCCACGGCGCGCAAAAGTTACGCCGTAACCGACTAAATACAACCGGCCACAAAGCCAGTGCGCCGCCTGCGCAGCCAGACCGATTCGCCTTTCAGTCGGGCAACCGTAATTGGCCGCCTAAGGTGCAAGCGGGCCGGCCTCGGGACCGAGGCGGCCCGCCTTCGCATTGCGTCGATCCAATGTCTGCTTGCCCTTTGCATTCCGGTCGAAGCGCTCTGCGCGGAACGGGGCCAAACCGCTTGCCGCTGCCGGCGACGGGCGGCCGCCGCTGCTGGCTCAGCGCACTGCACCCTCGATCGGCTGTTTCTTCTTGTCTTCCTTCTTGAAATCGGTGACCAGCGTTTCGGTCGTCAGCATCAAGCCGGCGATGCTGGCCGCGTTGGCCAGGGCGGTGCGGACGACTTTCAGCGGGTCGATGATGCCGGCCTTGTACATATCGACGTACTTGCCGGTGTTGGCGTCGAAACCGACGTTGACCGGCTTGGAGGCCACTTCGTCGACCACCACCGAACCGTCCATGCCGCAGTTCTCGGCGATCTGGCGCAGCGGCATTTCCAATGCCCGGTACACGATGTCCACGCCGATCTTCTCGTCGCCGCGGGCCTGCGAGCGGACCTTGTCCACCGCTTCACGGCAGCGCAGCAAGGCTACTCCGCCGCCGGGCAAAATGCCTTCTTCGGCCGCGGCACGTGTGGCGTGCAAGGCGTCCTCGATGCGGGCTTTCTTCTGCTTCATTTCCGCCTCGGTATGGGCGCCGACCTTGATCACCGCCACGCCGCCGCTGAGCTTCGCCAGCCGCTCCTGATACTTTTCGCGGTCGTAATCGCTCTCAGTGGTTTCGATCAGGTGTTTGAGCTGATCGATGCGGGCTTTGATGTCGGCCTTCTTGCCGCCGCCCTCGACAATTGTAGTGCGCTCCCGGTCGACCGTGATCTTCTTGGCCCGCCCAAGCTGGCTCAGCTCCAGGTTCTCCAGCTTCAACCCCAGGTCTTCGCTGATGAACGTGCCGCCGGTAAGGATGGCGATGTCCTGACACAGGGCCTTGCGGCGGTCGCCGAAGCCGGGGGCTTTGACCGCGCAGCAGTTGAGCACGCCGCGCAATTTGTTGACCACCAGAGTGGTCAACGCCTCGCCTTCCACATCCTCGGCGATGATCAACAGCGGTTTGCCAGCCTGGGCTACCCGTTCCAGGAATGGAATCACATCCCGCAGGTTGCCGATCTTCTTTTCGTGGATCAGTATCAAGGCGTCTTCCAGCAGGCAGTCCATTTCCGGCACGCGGTTGATGAAGTAGGGCGACAGGTAGCCCTTGTCGAACTGCATGCCTTCGACCACCTCGTAGGTGGTTTCGGCCGTCTTGCCTTCTTCGACGGTGATCACTCCGTCGTTGCCCACTTTTTCCATCGCCTCGGCCAGCAGGTTGCCGATGAACGGGTCGTTATTGGCGCTGATGCTGCCGACGTGGGCGATTTCCTCTTTGCTGGTGACGGCCTTGGCCATCGAGCGCAGGTGCTCGACCGCTGCGTCAACGGCTTTGTCGATGCCGCGGCGGATGGCCGCCGGATTGCTGCCGGCGGTGATGTTCCGCAGCCCCTCTTTGAAAATGGCTCGCGCCAGCACGATCGCCGTGGTCGTGCCATCGCCGGCCACGTCCGAGGTCTTCGAGGCCACCTCGTTGACCAGCTTGGCGCCCATGTTCTCGAAGGGGTCTTCCAGCTCCACTTCCTTGGAGACGGTCACCCCGTCTTTAGTCACCTGCGGCCCGCCGTACGACTTGTCGAGAATTACGTTTCGGCCCGTCGGCCCCAAGGTGACCGCTACTACATCAGCAAGCTTATCCACGCCGCGCAACAACCTGGTGCGGGCATGATCTTCGAACATCAATTGTTTGGCCACGATTGCGGCTCCTTATCAATCAGCAGGGAAAGCGGCCATGGCCGCCGGTTTGCCGGACAGGTACTTCCTGCCGCGCCGACGCCAGTGCCTGTTTCTCCCTTAGTCCCATAGGGCGTAAACTCTACGCGCCGTGCGCCCATGTTTTAAAGTGATCTGGAGGTCCGCGCTACGTTGTGGCCGTCTGCCCATTGCTAGCGGACGCGACGGAGCGCGCCCCTCCAATACCGCTATTTGGTCGCGGCCGCAGGCCGCGTTAAGCGACTGCCTGTTGGCTGCAAACAGCTCCCAGTGTCGGACTGACCGCCAGCCGAGTGGCTTTACTTGACCACCTTCGCCAGCACGTCCGACTCGCGTAGTATCTTCAACTCCCGGCCGTCCACTTCGATGTCCGAGCCGGAATACTTGCCGTATATCACTTCGTCGCCCACGGCGACCGACATCTCGCACCGCTGCCCGGTTTCCAGCAACTTGCCAGGACCGACCGCCAGCACCGTGCCGCGCTGGGGTTTCTCTTTGGCCGTGTCGGGCAGGACGATGCCGCCGGCGGTTTTTTCCTCTGCCTCCATCGGTTCGACTACGATACGATCATCTAAAGGCCGCAGTTTGATCTCCTTCATATCCTTGTTCCTCACTAAAGAAGTTTACTGTTCGACTGTTTCCACAGCGGCTTGCGCCGCACCAGGCTCAACTGGATTGACACACCCTGCTGGGTTTCCGCCCACCAGGGAACCGTTGCTCGATTGGCAACAGACCCTTGATCTGGTCAGGCGGACCGTGCACGCAACAACTGGCCGCCACCAGCAGCCGCCGTCACCGCAGCGGATTAGAAGTCGCTCATGTCGCCGTCTTCCGGTCCGCCCGGGCCGTGCCGACGGCGTTCGGGTTCCTCTTTGGGAATGTCGGCCACCAGGCACGAAGTGGTCAGCAGCAGGCAAGCCACGCTGGCCCCGTTCTGCAATGCGCTGCGGACTACCTTGGCCGGGTCGACGATGCCGGCTTCCACCAGATCGCAGTACTCGCCGCGTTCGGCGTCGAAACCGTCGTTCTTGCCCTTCATGTTCTTGACGCGGTTGACCACCACGGCGCCGTCGTAGCCGGCATTTTCGGCAATCGCCCGCAACGGAGCGTCCAGCACGTTCATCACCACTTTAGCGCCCAGGGCCTCGTCGCCTTGCAATTCAAGCTTTTCGATGGCCTTGGCGCTGCGGAGCAGTGCCACGCCGCCGCCCGGAACAATGCCTTCCTCCAGGGCAGCCTGTGTGGCGGCCTTGGCGTCTTCCATCAGCGCCTTGCGCTCTTTCATTTCAGTCTCGGTGGCCGCGCCGACGCTGATTTCGGCCACGCCGCCGGCCAGTTTGGCCAGGCGTTCCTGGAGTTTTTCGCGGTCGTATTCGCTGGTAGTGGTTTCAAGCTCTTTGCGGATTTGTTCTGCCCGACCGTCGATGGCCTCCTTGCTGCCGCCGCCGCCGATGATGGTGGTGTTATCGGCATCCACAATCACCTTTTTGGCAGTGCCCAGATCGGACATCTTCACCGATTCCAGCGTCACGCCCAGGTCCTTGAAGATGGCCGTAGCGCCGGTCAGTATGGCGATATCCTGTAGCATCGCCTTGCGGCGGTCGCCGTAGCCAGGCGCTTTGACGGCGCAGACGCTAAGTATTCCCCGCAACTTGTTGACCACCAGGGTGGCCAGCGCCTCGCCTTCGACGTCTTCGGCGATGATCAGCAGCGGCTTGTTGGCTTTGCTGACCGCTTCCAGCAAGGGGATGAGATTCTTGGCGCTAGAGATTTTCTCTTCATGCACCAGGATGAGGCACTTTTCGAACTCTACCGTCTGCGCCTCCTGGTTATTGATGAAATGCGGCGAGAGGAAGCCGCGATCGAACTGCATTCCCTCGACCACTTCCACCTGTGTCTCGGCCTGTTTGCCTTCTTCAATGGTGATCACGCCGTTCTTGCCCACCTTGAAGAAAGCATCGGCCAGCACATTGCCGATCGAGGGATCGTTGTTGGCGGCGATTGTGGCAATCTGGGCGATCTCTTTGCGGTTCTTTTCGTCTACCTTCTGGGCCATTTTCTTGATGTTTTCCACCACCGCTTCGGTGGCTTTTTGAATGCCGCGTGCCAGCGACATCGGGTCTGCTCCGGCGGCGATCAGTTTCAGCCCCTCGCGGTAAATGGCCTCGGCCAGAAGCGTAGCCGTGGTTGTGCCGTCGCCGGCCACCTCGTTGGTCTTCGAGGCAGCCTCTTTGACCAACTGTGCGCCCAGGTTCTCGAACGGGTCGTCCAGGTCGATCTCTTTCGCCACGGTCACGCCGTCTTTGGTGATCTTCGGCGAACCCCAGCCTTTGTCCAGCACCGCGTTTCGGCCGCGCGGCCCCAACGTGGAAACCACAGCCCGGGCCAGCTTGCTTACGCCGGTAGCCAACGGTTGCCGGGCTGCGTCCTCGAAGACCAACTGTTTCGCCACTGTGTGTTCCTCCTGTGTATTTGCTTGCCAGATTGCCGGCTGCCGGCGGGCCAAATCAGCAAATGGCAGCCGCGTGTAGCTTCGACCGCCTCAGTTGCAAGCGCCGTGCCAACGTTATGACGACTGTACGTAAGATAAGGATATATATAGGCTTGCGTTGCGGGATTTCGATCGCCCAGGGTGCCTCACCCGGCGGCAATGCGCTTAAAGCGTGCCAATTTGGCAGGCGCCACACCGTGCCGATGACATCGCCCCGCCGGCCGTCCACCGCAGAAGCTGGCAATCTCAAGGGCAGGCAACCACCGCTTTGGCCCCTTTGAAACGCTCAGCGCGGTGTTGAAGCCGGGCTAGTTACACCATCTCGCCGTAGTTAACCCCTTATGGGGTAACTTGTGCGCGTTTTGCGCCCATGTTTTCGGGTGATCTGAAGGGCCACGCTGCGTGGTGGCCGTGTGCCCTGGGCTAACGGACACGACCGGGCGCGTGCCTCCATTTGGTTGCGGCCGAAGGCAGCGTTGATCCGCTACGGGATGAAATGTGCGCACGGCGCGCGCAAGTTACGCGATAAGGGCCTAATCCAATTTCCTGAGCCGCATGTTGGCAAGGTCAAAGTTGCCTTTGGCATGGCGCGGCAATTTGAAACGCAGGCCCGTCTCGTCGTTGAACGACTTGGCAATGTCGAACTCGATGATGTGCTCCTGCCAGTCCGGCGTCAGCGGGATCGAGGTCGCCTCAGAGAACCCGCCGCGCCAGCCGTCGGCCAGCTCGAAAGCCACTGACAGCCCGGCCGTTCCCCGCACATGGAAGGCAAAGCGATAGCGGCCGCGGTCGAGCTTGACGCCCCTGCCGAAGGTGTAGTCCAGATGTGAGCGGTCGCCGAAGTCGCCAGTTACGCGAATCACGCGGCGGCCAGCGGGCCCTTCCACCGGACCGTCCATACGGATTTGCTTTTCCAGGCTCTTGCTATCCGATTCCAGCACCCAATAGCGCCATGGGTTGATGAGTTCTTTTTTGGGATCGGGCGTCCACGGTTGGACGGCTTGAACCGCTGGGATGGGCGGCGCCTGGATGGCACGGATAGATGCGGGAACTTCGTAGCGTAGGCTGTCGTCGAAGGCAGGGCTATCGAACTTGACGCTCGCCAAGGCAACCTGCTGTGGCCGCTTGCCAATGCCGATGAACCCGAAAGGATGCCAGCCTCCGCGAAAGTAGTTCTCGGTGGCGAACCGCACGCTGGGCATCATGCCCCCCTGGCGGTCAAGAATGGCAAGTGCAAGGAAGTATGTGCCCAGTGGTATGTCCTTCGGCACAATGGCGTGCCCTTCATTATGATGCGGCCCAGCGGGACGCCGGTAAGCGAACGCCTTGCTGTCCCAATCTTCGCCAGGAAGCCATTTGCGAATGTCCACACCGCTGAGCGGGGCGAACCACACGGGCTTTCTTGTCCCCGAATCGAGCAGTGCCACAGCTACCGGCCAGTCCAGGTAAAAAGGAGCGCTGCCGGTGTTGCGCACGGTCAGCTTTACCGTCAGTTTCCCTCCGGGCTGAACAGCGAGCGGATACCCTACGGAATCAACAACAAATCGATATCCGAACGCCTCTTGAAGCTCAGCCGCACCAGCCAGCACCTCGCGGTCCGAGTCGTTGTAGTTGTCGATCCAGCCCAGATAGCTCGCGTGGTAGCGGCGGATTTTATCGATCATGTACCGCCGATAAGCCGGCGCCTTCATTGTTTCGTCAGGGTTGAGTCCGAAGGTCTCTGTTGCCTTCGAGCTGTCGCGCCGCTGCCAGTTGTATTCCACCTCGCCTTCGATGGGGGCGCGCTTCCAGATATCGGGATAAAAGTGCGTGGCCTGCCACGGAAATTGTTCCTTCGCATTCGTGTGAGGTGGTTCACGAGTCAAATTGGCGAAGGTGTCATAGTAGATGCCGAACCCCGCCTCCATGAACTCCGGGTCCGTATGACGGACCAGCACAGGCTTGTTCTTGAAAGCCTTTTTGAAGGCTTCCGTAAGCAAACGGCGTTGATCCCTAGTAGGAGCCGGATTGTGATGCTCGCCAAAGCGGCCGATCAGCCCCATCTGCACGGCGAAAATGCGCGGGTCCTCATCCCAGGCCTGGCCGAGTTTTGCCACCAGCGCCCGAAGTCTCTCCTGAAAGGCGGGGCTATCGTAGTCGAAGGTGTGCAGGTCGGCGGGCCAGTGCTGCTTGGGGTTTTCTTCTGAACCTATCTCACCATTCCAGTCGAGATACACACGCGGCACAAGCTTGACATTCAGTTCCTCGAAGCGCTTACCGTCTATGTGAGTGATCTTGTTGGTGTGGGCGATGATGCGTTCCACCGTGTCATGTGCACAGACCTCGATCTCGTTCCATTTGATGTATCGGCGCACCAGCAGCCCGTACCCATTCTTCTTGTAACCCCGAAAGCCTTTCAGTGGATTGTTGATCGCACCACGAAACTCGCGCGGGATGACAGTGACCCACCAGTCTTCAACATATGTCCCAATTGGTCTCGAATGAAGTTTTTCAGCGGCCAGGACGTGCTCTACAGGCACTTGGGCACAGAGCAATAATACAGGGATCAGCAGCGTGAACAGCGGGGCGGTAACAGTACGTTTCATGGGTTCCATTGCATCACTGCAAGCGTGAGGTGAACATCGGGGTGCAACGAGCTATCCTGCGGCAGGAAAACGCAACAGCAATTCTACTGTGGAGGTCGTGGATGGGTAAGTTCCCAGCGACTGAGTGTGTGCATTTTGATTGTAGGTGGGAAGTTTATTTGGGTCAGCTTCGGGTAGGAAGCTTACCCATTTTCCCGCCCGGAAGCACAGTTGCTGGGTTCCACTGCTGGACAAGCCAGTACGGGCACAATGGCGCTGAACGGGAACTTGCGCGACAGATCACATCCCGTACGGAAAGCTCTTGTGGTCGATCACGCCGCTTGCGCGGACCTGCCGCAGCGCTTTGGCGTACTCCAGCAGAACGCCCAGCGAGTAGGCAATCCTGGATCGAATAGCGCGGTCGTGTTCGTCGGCCGGCTGATCGCCCACAAGCATCCGGCCAACATTACGGATGATGACATGGTCGGGGATGTAGCAAACACGGGTGTTTTTGTAGCTGCTGGCACGCAACTCGGCCACCGGATATGCCCCGCCCATGCTCGCCGAAATGGCAATGATCAGCGCCGGCTTGTGCGCCAACACATCGCCGCCGCAAAGGAGGAAGAAGTTCTTCAGGCCCGCAGGGACCATTCCGGACCATTCTGGGCAGACGACAACCAGCCCATCGGAGGTCTTCAGCTCGGCGGCGATCGGGCCCCATAGCTCAGTCCATTTCGGCTCTTGCTCCCAGACACCTTCGTCCCATAGGGGCAGCGGGTTGTCGGCCAAACAGAATAAATAGGTTTGCTCGACGCCCAACGTGTGCAACACCCCTTCGACGTACTTGGCTACTCGAGCCGACTCGGACATGTGGCGATGACTGCCGCTGATGACTGCGATTTTCATATAGTCTCAGGTCCTCGATCGTCAAACCCCATCGCGTTTAGAAATACAGATCGCGTTTAGAAATACAGTTAGTACCACAGCGCTAAGGTACTGTTTCGCAACTACCAGTTGTTATGTGTTGGCGCTTTCACCCCGAGATATTCTGGTTTTCTCGTAACTTATCGCTGTCGTATGAGAAGGTTTGCTCGGATTTCGCCCGCACCAGTCACACGAGCCAATGTCTGGCTTTGTGCGCTAATGGCGCCACGCTGCGCCGAGGGTGTATCGCCCAGTTAACGCGCAGCTTACGCCGGCCACGGAATTGCTCAGAACTCTGTCGCCCGCGACCCTGGCGGCGTCTTCTCGGCTGGCGGTTGTTTGCGTTGCTGGGTTCGCGATTTTTCGGGCAGTTGCATGAGCAGTTCCACCTGGGCGCTAAGCTGACCAGCGGTCATTATGGCCTCCATTTTCAGCCCGCGGAACCAGTCCATCGGAGGCGCCACGTAGCCTTGCGGCGCAACGGCTCCCAGCAGAATGCTCCGCGCCGTCCCCTCCAGTTCTGTGGAAGTCCAATACGCCGCCTGGCCTTCGGCCTTGCGCAACACGTACTGCCCGCCCAGCGGGCAGTGCAGCCTTGCGGCGGTGAGGAACTCGGCGGCCAGGCGGCAGCTTTCCGGGGGTACGTGCAATTGTTGTTCCACGGTGTGCATCAGCCGCAAGTTGCTCAGCGAACTGTCCAGCGTCCGCGTATAGCCGATGTGGTTTATCAGCGGTGCGATACGGGCTTTGCTCACGTCGCCGATCCACAATCTCAGTTGGGCCGCGGTGGGGGCTTCCTCAAAGCGCAATTGTGGTACGACCTCGCGCAAAACTTCCGGATGGAAGGAGAACACGGTGAAGTCGCCGGTTTTCGCCCGCACAGGAGGTTTCAGTCGCTCGGCTGGCACGCCCGGTCCAAGCCACGAAAGCGGCCCCTCCAAAAAGCTCAACAGCCCCAGCCGCCCTGTGGTTCCGATGTAACCGACAAACAAATCTCGCACCCGGCCCAACGAGAAACTCCGCACCGAGAGCAACTCGGGCGATGGCCCAAAGTCGCGCAACCCCGCAAAAATGTGCTGCTCTTCGAGCACTACTTGTCCCTGGGCGATATCGCCCGGCACAGCAGCAATGCGTTTGGTGGTCGGTGGGCCAACCATCCGGCTGAGCGACTGGAGGTGTTTGTCGGCCAGTGGACAAAAGCGGATGTCGATCAGTAGATGCTCCAGCCGGTCTTTTTGCGGCTGCCTTCGCAAGCCGACGATCAGCGGATCCAGCCGTCCCCAGTGCTCGGCGAAGAACTGTGCGAACTGGCGATATTCGGACGCTTCCGCGCGGGTAGCTGTTGTCACCGGAACATCGGGCACCGGCAGCAGTGCGCCGCGATAGCCCCGCAGGCTGTCGTAAGCCTCGCCGGCTTCTAGCACGGCTCGGCTGCCGTCGGGGCGGGGGCCAAAATCCGGCGGCAGCAAAGCGCCGGCAACCAGGTGTTCGATGGTCGAGGACGGTTTGCCCTCGGCCGCCGCTGCCAGCACGGCAAGTTGCACGCATTCGATATCGGCCTGGGCTTGCAGCCGGCGCATCATCTCGATCCGATAACGCGGCGAAAGCAGATTGCGGAAAAACGCATCGGAAAAATACGCCCACACTGTGTAGTTGTTCGCCAGCGGCATGATGCTGCGGGCATAACGGAACTCCTGGCTGCGGCCCAGCGAGCCTTCGCCGGAACGGACCTGGACAAATCTCTCGGCCAGGGCGCGCGAGGTAGTAACGAAGTGGAACTCGCCGTCCGCCACGTAGTACGAGCGGACTGATCCGTCCGGCGAATAAAGATACGTCGCTGCCCGGCCCGCAATATCGAGCTTCTGCTGCTGCAACTTCAGCGTCTTCAGCTTTTCGGCCCGCTGCGCCGACAGGTTGGCCGCAAGCATCGGGTTGTTGCGAGCCTGGAAGAGCAGGCCGTAGGCGGCGCCCTCGCGGAAGAACGTATCGGTGCCGATCAAGGCCACATCGGCGATGACTGCCTCGCCCAGCAACCGGGCAAGCACAGTGGTTTCCAGGGCAAGCTGGGTTTGGACTTTGTCGTTCAGGCTGTAATCCAGCCCGCGCACGCCGATCAGATTGTAGGCGTCGCCTCCCCAAAGCGCCAGCGTATCTTGCAGCCACAGGAAATTGTTGAAACTGCCGAAGCGGATGTAATAGCACTCCTGGGGCACGCGGGTTGCGATCGGTTCGACTGGCACATCGGCAGGTACCGGCGGCAGTTCCAAGGGAGGCGGATTGATGGGTTCGGGCAGCGGCTGGTCGGCCGCCAGTCCCAGATTGTGCAAACCTAGCAGCCTGTCTTGCTCGATGGCCAGCAAAATCGACTCGCTGCCGAAAAACAGCCCCAACTCTTTGGTGAACAACTCGCGCGGAGAGTTGCATTGCTGCTGCTTGGGCAGGCGAAGATCGAGCCGGCGGGCCAGCGTCGCCCGCAGGTAGTTCTCCACCAGCGGCGGATAATCGGCCTTGGGTTCCAGCAAGCCTGGCGGGGCCGAGTACTGCTCCCACCATGCCTCGAGCGTCTTGCGGTGCAGTCGCGGCACGTTGCGCGGCGTAACGCTGACGGTGTGCAACCCCTTGGCGTGGAGGGTCAGTTGCAGCGGGCCGTCGCCGACAAACAAAAAGTAGGCTGTAGTGCGCGGCGGGCGGTCCAGCACTTCGCGCACAATACCTTTGACTTGTTGGCGGATCGGGCCGCCCTCGAGCAATCCCGTCGAATCGATCACCTCCTTGGCCACTGCGCCAAACTGCGGCGTATGGAACACCGGATAAACTACCCGCCGGTCCTTCTCCGAGAGCTTCAAACCGTCTGCTCCGAGCGGCTCGGGCAAATCGTCGGCCGGCAGCGCTACGGTGAGCTTGCCTACGCCGAACGGCGTGCCGCTGTATGCCTCGACGCTGATTTGCGGCTGTTCCGCGGGCTTACGCATCCGCAGCAACGGTACGGCGGGCCAGCCATCGGCGGCAATCAATAGTATCCCCAGCCAAGCACACAGTAGCCTGGTGATACATGAATCCATTATCATCCCTCCTGTCAGCAGAGTGCGCGAACTCCGCGGTTCATTCTGTCGGCCGCTGGTGCCGGTCCGGGATACATGATTTGAGTCCCTTAGGGCACAACTTGTGCGCGCCGGTGCGCGCATGTTTTCGGGCGATTTGGACTCCCACACTCTTCTCCGTTATTCTTAGGCCGCGCTCTGCTCTGTCATTTTTAGGGCCGCGCTCTGCTCCGTTATTTGGAGGGCCGCGCTCTGTCGTGGCCGTGTGCCCAGCCGTGTGCCAAGCGATAGCGGACGCGACCGCAGCGCGTCCCTCCAACACCCTAGTTTGTTCGCGGCCGTTGGTCGCTGTAACAGCTCCGGCGTGTGTGTTTGTCGGCCCATGCAGCTGAGTCAGCCAGCTCATGCCGCGTTAGAACTTGACGGCTGGGTTAGCGAAGCGCAGCGCGGCCCCGTCGTGGTAGGTGGCGTATTCGGTCACGATTGCCCCTTCCGGCCCGGCGATCATGAAATGGAACGCTTCGGGCCGGTTGAGCGTATACACTTCGCCCGGCATTACCCGATGTGCGTGCTTGACCGTGCGAAACGGCTCCTGGCTCTCGGCCAGTTTTACGGGCAGCGGTTTGGTTTCTTCGCCTTCGCCGAAGCACCAGATCATTCCGTGGCGCACGTGCCAGGATTCCATTTTCGCCGCCGCGTCCGGGGTCTTGACGTGTTTATGCTCGGCGATTTGCTGGCCGGGGAGCAGGTAGATCTCGTGGCCGAAGTAGTTGTATTGTTTGTCGTTTACCCACATGATGCCCGCCATCCCCACGTGGACGAAATCACCCAGTCCGAAATCAGTAACCCACATCGCTTTTTGTTGCGGTTCGGGGTTGGGATAGTTGAAGCGGGCGAACATGGCGTAATAGGCCTGCCGGGCTTTCTCTACGTCGAACTTGCCGTTGGCGTCGTAGAAATCGGCGTTACGCAGCGGCGGCATCGCAGCAGCCGTTGCAGAAGTACGCACCAGTGGCTGTGGAGCGCCTAGCGCTCGGCCGGCCAACATCGTCGCCCCCAAGCCCACAACGCCCACGCAAAGTTCGCGTCGTCCGATCTCGATTGACATGGTATTGCTCCCAAAACCATCTTGAGAAACTCTTTTCGTACCGAGGATTTCGATGATTCTATTGACATTCGCAATGCGTGGTGATACGGAACTTTAGGGAAAACCTTATACCAAGCGGCCGCTACTTTTAGCAAACATCAACAGTTCCCAGCATCGCAATCATTGTGCTTGCCGAGCATGGCAATTAACGGCCAACAAACCGCTGCTGAGACGACTCGAACGCCTTGCTCGGTCAGAGGCACTCGGGTTAATCATATTCCTTCGAGCGTGCAGATTCAAACACGAGCGGGCCGATTGCGTGTCGAGTTTTTCTGGCTGCGGCCCGTGTTGCCATTCAATGGCCAATGTAAGGCGCTTTGCTTAGCAAAAGCTTCGCCTGTTGCCCGTGCCAGCCATAACTAAGCGCCACTGGCAGCCGTAACAGTGGTCAAAACCATGCAACGCCGAGTTCCCGACTGCTTAACGCCGCCCTGCCGGTTGTGCACAGCCGGCGCGTTAGTATGATTCAAAATAAATCCACAAAAAATACCGTAAGTGCTCGGACTACTGGCGACCTTGAAAATGAAGGTGTGTCGCACAGTTGCACCGTTTTGGCACTTATGTGGACCAATTAAGTATGGCTCTTGGAATCGCGACAGGGCCGAGTTTGCAGATCGGCCCGCTGCGCATAACACCGCCGGTGCTGATGGCCCCCATGGCCGGCTTTACCGATTTTGCCTTCCGGCGATTGGTGCGCGGGCTTGGGGGTTGCGGGTTGCTGGCGACGGAGATGGTCAGCGCGCGTGAATTCTTTCATCGCGGGCAGCGTCGGCGCGAATTGCCGGAACGGTTGTGGAGCGTGGCCGAAGAACCGCGTCCGCTGGCAGTGCAACTTTGGGACAACGACCCGGCGCTGCTGGCCGACGTGGCTGCCATCGTTGCCCATCAGCTTGGCGCAAGCGTGATCGACCTGAACTTCGGCTGTCCGGCGCCCGATGTCGCGGTCAAAGCCCAAAGCGGCGCATATCTGCTACAGTACCCGGATCGTGTGGGCCAGATTGTCGCCCGGGTCGCCGCCGCCTGCGCTCCAACACCTGTGACTGCCAAGATACGCTTAGGGTTTTCCCAAAAAGCGATAACGGCGGTAGCGGTCGCGCAGGCGATCGAGGATGCCGGTGGGGCGGCGGTCACGATCCACGGGCGGACGGCCGATCAGATGTACCGCGGCAAGGCCGACTGGGAGCAAATCGCCGCCGTCAAAGCTCGCTTGCGGCGCATCCGGGTCGTTGGCAACGGCGATCTGCGAACGCCCGACGACGTATTGGCCGCTTTCCGGCGCTACGGGGTGGACGGGGTGATGATCGGTCGAGCGGCATTGGGGCAGCCGTGGCTGTTTCGACAAATACAAGCTGCGCTGCACGGACAGCCGATACCTGCCGAGCCTTCTGCCACCGAAAAACGCCAACTGCTGCTTGAACACTTGCAACTGCTGGTCGAGCGCTATGGTCCCAAGCGGGGCACTGTGTTGATGCGCCCTGCTGCGGTTCGATACGGATACGGCTTGCCAGGCGCAAAAATATTCCGGGCGCAGATCAGCCAGGCGGCAAATCCCCAACAGTTTGCCGAAATAGTGGAGCGCTACTTTCCGAGCGACCAGGGCTGCGCGCCGCCATAGCCCCAGGGGCCGCCGGCGGAAGAACCCTTCCCGGCGGAAGCGCTTTCCAACAGCCGCAAATCTTCAAGCGATCCGCTCTCCCGCCCCCATGATTCCGGCGGAACAACTCATGAAAAGCCGCGAACCTCCAGAGGGTGCAAATCTTACTTTGGCCGACCGGACCAGTCTTACTCTTCTGGTTCGTACCAGTCGCCGCGGAGCCAGTCGGCGAGCATTTCTACTTGGTTCTGCCGCATCATTTCGGCGTAGGCCGGCATCCGGTCGTTCCGCTTGCCGTAGAAACGACCGTCGGCCGGGTTGTTGATGATGTCCACCGTCCACTGGCGAGAGCCATAGCCGGTCAAGTCGGGCGCGTTGCCCAGCGCCCCGCGGTCCTGGAACTTGTGGCAGTTGGTGCAGCCGCGATCGACGATCGCCTTTCGCCCCTGGGCGATCAGTTTGGATTGCTGCGCATCCAAGTGGCGCTGGGCAGGCAGGTCGGCCTCGGCCGAAAGGGCGGCTGCGATCTTGTCCAGATCGGCCTTCAACTCGTCCAGCTCTTCGTCCAACTCTGCTTCGCGCCACAGGTCTTTGACCGCCTGCACCATTTTGCCGTCGGCAAATGCGGTGCCCCCGAAGTAATCCGGACCAGCAACGGGAAAGACTTTCTTGCCTTCGGCCATTTCCCGGTCCAGCAAGCGGCGAATCCACTGGCGGCTGGCAAAACCGTACAAGTTGGGGGCCGTGGGCTGGGCAGCCACTATGCCTGCGCCGTCGGCCGTTGCATGGCTGTGGCAGCTTGCGCACTGGGCGAACAGCAGCGGCCCCTGGGTCTTCGGGTCGTTGCGAAGCAACTCCAGCGCGCCGGCGGTGGGAATGCCTAGTGCTTCGGCCAGCACGCGCGTCCGGTGGGCTTTCTGCTGTTCGGCGGCGATAGCCTGCTGGTGTTGCTCATCGCGGGCGTCTTTGGCCAGTGTGATCCACGAAAGCACTATCACGCCCAGCACCGCAAGACCAGTCAGGCAGACGTTGAACAAATGCCCGAATTGCAAGCGCGCGATCCACGGCATCGCCAGCAGATAGCAAACGGCCAATCCGGGAACGATGAAGATGGGAATCAGCGCCCCGGTGAACCAATGCGAGAACTCGTAGACTCCCAGCAGGAACCACTCGGGCCGAGCGGCGGCGTAAGCACTGGCCGGGTCTGCATCGGCCGGCGAAAGCAGCCGGACGCCGCGCTCAGGGCCCGACACCCCGTGACTACATGCCAGTATCAACACCACCACCAGCGCCACCGCAGCCACCACGGCATTGCGCACCGCCTGCTTGGGCCAGTAGGGTTCGGGCCGCCAGATGGTGTTGACTTCGGCCTGCTCGCTGCGGCGGGAAAGGACTACGTGCAGCAGTAGCAACAGCAATATCGCCGGGGCCACTACCCCCACGTGCAAAGCGAAGAACCGCGTGAGCGAATGGCTGCCCAGCGCCGGCCCCGGACCGCCAATTGCCAACTTTAGCAGATGCTGGCCTACCAGCGGCAGTGCGGTCAGAAAGCCCGTGCGCGTCTTGGTGGCCGAATACCCGTTGGCGTCCCAAGGGAGCAGGTCGCCGGTAAGCATCCCCGCCATTGCACACAACACCATGCCTACTGCCACCCAAAAAACCAGCTCGCGCGGCTGACGGTATCGGCCCAGCAGTATCGTCTGGAGCAGGTACACCAGCGCCAGCGCTACCAGGCAGTGCGCCGAGTAGTGGTGAACGGCCCGGATGAACCAGCCCCCGGCGACATGGTGTTGGATGAAGTACACGCTTTCCCAGGCCGTCTGCGCGCTGGGGCTGTAATACACCCAGAGGAAAAAGCCGCTGATCGCCTGAACGCAAAACACGAAGGCGATGGCAGCCGGCCAGACCTTAAGCCAACTGACCCCGCCCGCCACCGGTCGACTGGCCGCATCGGCCAGTGCTGTCAGCAAGCCGGTGCGTTGGTCGAACCATCGGGCCAGCGGGCTTCTGGCCGCCGAAGCCGTGTTGCTGCTCGGTTGTGTCATGCTTGCGCTTTCTTGTCTGAGCTACCCATGATGAAAGTCTCGTATTTTACCCACACTTCGCTGCCGTTGCGGATTTCCCAGTCAAGGCTGTCCATGTCGCGGGGGCTTTCCGACGGGTCTTCCAGCCTACGGCCGCTCAGGTCGAAGCTAGCGCGATGGCACGGGCAGAAGAACCGACCGCCGGACTGCGTTTTCTCGAAGTTGATGGTGCAACCGGCGTGCGGACATATTACCTGGAAGGCCTCGACCTTGTCGCCTACACGGCGAACGAAAACCGCACCGATCGGCTGATTGGGCGTCCGATTCCAGGCGTCTGTGCGGTCGGCGACGATCGAAAACTTCAACGGCGAGCCATCGGCCGGCAGGGCGTCCAGCGTGGTGACCTTGAAGAACTCGCCGGCAGCGCTACGCTGCCGCAACGGATTGAGAAAGGCTATCACCCCGCCGATCGCCGGCACGCACAGCCCAACACCGTACGAAACCAAAGCGACCAGCTTTTCCAAAAAACTACGACGGTCATCGCCGCCGACTCGGCCAATTGTCGACATGATACAGCCTCTTATGCCGTGTGCTTATTTGCTTCCCAAAAACATCCAAGAATCAACAGTATCCGCCGCACGTACCAGGCGCACTTGTATAGCCACCGCTCGAAGCTCACCGCTTCGGCGTGTGCTCTGCATGAACGTTACCTTTTGGCGACATTAATCCCTTCCGGCGTGACTTGTGGTCGTAAAACGCGCACAAGTCACCCCATAAGGGACTGAGCCACTAAGTCTTGGCCAATCCAGATTTACAGCATCAAATTTCATCGCATGGAGCTTTATAGCATATCGGTCGCGCATGGTGTGCTTCAAGTCGGGGAGCCACACGGTGCGCAAATGCGCAAGGCGCCGTACAGGGGCTGGTGGGCCCAGCCCGCCTCAGGAGCTTTAACCATTTTCCGGTGCACAAATACAGTTTCCGGTGCACAAATACAGTAGCTGGGTGCGACCCTGGTTGCGGTGTGGGAGCACTTGGACGCTCTTGGGGCTTTTCTTCCCTTGGCCCCGTGGCCCATCGGTTGCAAATTGCCGTTACGTTAACGCTATGGTCTTGTTACACTAGGGCGTTTGGAGCGATTGGTCTGTTACGGCAGAGAATCCAGGGATTGCTCACGACAATCCCGTGAGCGCTCGCCCCACAGCAGCGGCGGTTGGGTCTTTGCCGCTGGGTTGTTCGATGGCAACAGTGCACGGAAGCGGTGGCATGAGACTGGATCATCCGCTACTGAACAAGCTGGCAGGACTTCTGGGTGCGGCGGCCGTGGGGGGCTGGATGCGCACTCTGGATTACAAGGTGGCGTACTACGACCCGACGATCGACCCGGTTTATCCTCAGTGTTGCGGCCAGAAGCTTTACATCTTTTGGCATGAATACATTCTTTTTCCGCTGTATTTGCGGGGCCACTGCAATATGACGATATTGCTCAGCCGGCACCGCGACGCAGAGGTGCTGGCCCAGGCGGCGCGTTACTTGGGCTTCCAGCCTGTTCGTGGCTCGACCAACCGCGGCGGACTGTCGGCGCTGCGCGAGTTGCTGCGCAACGGGCAGCAGACCAATCTGGCCATCACGCCCGACGGACCTCGCGGACCGCGCCGCCGTCTGGCCCCTGGGGCGATTTTCGTCGCTTCACGGCTGAATTTGCCGCTGGTGGCGATGGGTTTCGGTTACGACCGGCCGTGGCGCGTGCGCGGCGCGTGGGATCGTTTTGCGATTCCCAGGCCGTTTTCTCGGGCGCGGGCGGTGACCAGTCCGCCGTTGCACATCCCGCCGGACCTGGACCGCCAGGGAATCGAACACTTCCGCCAGCGGATCGAATCGCTGCTGAACCAATTGACTGCCGAAGCCGAGCGCTGGGCGGCCGGTGGCTATCGAATTGTGGGCCAACGGAGGGTGTATCGCTGTAGCGCCGGGCAGGGCCGATTAGCCCCCGGGCCGCTGCCAGCCTGGCCAGTCGCGCCGGCATCGCCAGCCGGACAAAGCGCCGCCAACAGTCACTGCCATTATGCCACAGCCAGTCAACCGGCCGGGCCATTGCCGGTCGTCTGCGCTGCCGATGGCCTCGAACAGTTGCAATGGTTACCAGTACATCGATAAACCTATTACGCACAGGCCGATGACGCCATTTAGCATACGCCGGTTGCTGGGCCAGCAGCCGCCCGAGCTGCTGACGGTCAGCCAATTGACCAGACAGATTCAGCAATTGCTGGAAGAGACCTTTCATAGCGTCTGGGTGGTGGGAGAGATTTCCAACTTCGAGCGTGCCCACTCGGGCCACTGCTATCTTACGCTCAAGGACGAGCGTGCCCAACTGCGGGCGATCATCTGGAACAGCACGGCCAGAAGGTTGCGTTTCGAGCTGGAAAACGGGATGGAGGTGGTCTGTTCCGGCTACATCAACGTGTATGCTCCGCGGGGTTCGTATCAACTGATAATCCAGCACATCGAGCCGCGCGGCGTCGGGGCGCTTCAGCTTGCCTTCCAGAAGCTTTATCAGAAGCTGGCCCGAGAGGGCTTGTTCGACCCGCAACGCAAGCGCCCGTTGCCGGCGTTGCCGCGTGTGATTGCAGTGGTGACCAGTCCCGCCGGAGCAGCGATCCGCGACTTCCTGCAAGTGCTGGCCAAGCGCCGCTTCGGGGCCGATATTCTCATCTATCCCGTTCGGGTGCAAGGCGAAGGGGCCGCCGAGGAAATCGCCGAAGCCATCCGCACTGTAAACGAACTGTCGGTGGCTGTAGACTGCCTGGTGGTTACCCGAGGCGGCGGAAGCCTGGAAGACCTCTGGGCATTCAACGAGGAGGTGGTGGTGCGGGCGATCGTTGCGTCGCGGATTCCGGTGATCTCTGCGGTGGGGCACGAGGTGGATGTAACTCTGTCGGACCTGGCGGCCGACGTGCGCGCGCTGACCCCCACCCACGCCGCACAACTGGTGAGCCAGAAGGCCGAGGAACTCGACGCCGAATTGCGGCACGCCGGCCAGCGGTTGCGTGCGGCGCTGGCGGCAACAGTGTCGCAGGCCCGCAGCCGCTGGGAGGCCTTCGCCCGGCATTCGGTCTTCCGGCGTCCTTTTCAACGGATACATGAACTGGCTCGCCGGCTGGATGAGCTTGACAAGCGGGCCGCAGCGGCTGTGCGGCGACAGTTGCGATCGCTGCGCCAGCGCGCCGACGATATGGCAGGACGGCTCGATGCGCTCAGTCCGCTGGCGGTGCTGGGCAGGGGTTACAGTCTGACGCGGCGCGTCAGCGACGGCCGCGTGGTGCGCGACGCAAGCGAACTTTCCATCGGCGAGCTGATCGCCACCCGCTTCGCCCGCGGCGAGGCCACCAGCCGCGTGGAGCGTACGCGATAGAGATGGCGCAGTCGCGTCTGGAAACGTCCTGGTAAAGCGGCTTTCAGCCGCCAAACAGTGTTGGGGGGACGCGCTGCGGTTGCCTCCGCAAGCACTTGGGCAGACGGCCACGACGGAGCGCGGCCCTCCAGGTCAATACAAAACATGCGCATCAAACACGCACAATTCCCGCCCTAAGCGACTAGCATCTGGCATATCCGCAATCCATACCCAGCCGGGTGCTCAGATCGCGGAATTGCTCGGCAAAATCTTCGCTGGAGGAGTGAACGTGTTCGGCCTCGGTGATGAACTTCATCTGCTCGTCGCAGGGGATGCCATAACGCTGGAGGATCTGCTCGAAATCGCCTAACCGCTGGCCATAAATGATTATCAACTTGTGCTCGTCGAGCTGTACTTCCTGCGGAATACGCGGATTCAGCACCGCCAGCCCCGCGCAGCCGTCGTTCAGCAGCAGGTCTTCGTACTCGTAAAGGATGCTTTTCAGCACGGGCATGTCGATGTGTTCGCGGTATTGATCGGTATGGCCGCTCTGTTGCCGATCGTGGCTGGTCTCCAACACCACGTCCACCACCATGCCCAGCGGCTCCAGCAATTCCATGAACACTTCAAACAGCAATGGGCAGGAGACGGACGCCATGATCACCGGCACGCGAGTGCGGCTCTGCTCGTCGCAATAGCAGTCGTGCCGGTATCCCTGCCGGGGGACAACCTGAAGGTCGTAAGACGGACGCACGGCGTCGGTCAGCACGAAATCGCCGTAGCGGGCCACCCCCAGGTGGGCTTCCAACTCCTCTTCGCTGAGGTGCTCGAAGCTGCTGGCGCCCGCTGGCGCGGACCCCTCGCGGTAAGCATTCTTGAAGAATCGCTTTAAGAAACTCATCGCTGTTCTCGACTAGCTTATCAATAGTTGCTGCGACAACGTGGGGACGGCAGAACCGCGAGTGGGAGCTTCTTCTACAAAAAGTTAGGTCACGCTGGGCCGCATACCGCGCCACAGCCGATTTTTTGCCCGCAGACAACACACGGCTTGCGTTAGAAATGTCATAAACGGTCTGTTCGCTCCCACGCCCCCGGCGCAGGCAGTAGCCGAATCCATGCAGCGCCGGGCGAGTGTGAATCGCTTAAAGAGTGCTAATCTGTTTAGGCTGGGCGACACACGTTGCTATTTTTGAGCTTCGCAAATCGTACAGACACGAAATTTGCTGGTTCTTGGCCACGTTGGTGTCCCTTGGTTTTGCGAAGACCAATAATGCAGCAACTGCACTGTACTGGTAATGCAACAACTGCACCCGGCCCAGCGCGTGCTTGTCAAAGCCCTTTTGGCTACTCTAACACGGAAAACGTCTGTCGGCGGGCGGCGGAGAAAAAGGGCGTCAAACGGCAGCGATTGCAAGGCGTCGGCGGAAGAGTGAAACTTTGCCTACCGCACTGCCTTTCGTGCGACTCTACAGTGGCAAACCGCCCGGCAAGACGGCCGCAATACCCCCGGGAAGGCTAACGTCCCCCGGGCACACAGCAACTTTTACAGCAACTTTTTCTGAAAATGCGCTGCCGCACTGTTGCTGTCGATAGCGTGTCGCGATTTGTGGAAACCAGCCATACTGGGTACACTGGTGTGCGCATAATTAGGCGGCTTGATTGTTCTCGGCAAAATGCCGCAATCTTCCGACCAGGGGGTTAAGATGGCAGGCAGACGAAGTTTTTCCCCGCGTTTTTCAGGGTGTTATTCAGGGTGTTTTTCCCGGCGGCGGCTGCTGGGCACAACGGCTGCCACGGCGGCGGCCGCAACCGTGCTGCCGCAGTTGGCGCCCGCTGCCGCACTGGGCCGAGAGCGAACGGCGCCTAGCAATCGGGTTGCTGTGGGGATGATCGGATTGGGCCGCCAGGGAATCCGCGTCAATCTGGCGCAACTGCTGGAGATGGACGACGTTCAGGTGGTAGCCCTTTGCGATGTCGATTCCTGGCGCTTGGAGCAGGCCAGGCTGAAGACCGAAGCGGCTTACGCCGAAAAGACCCGCTCCGGGGTGTACAAGGGGTGCGCCACTTGCGTCGATTACCGCTTGCTATTGGCCCGCGCCGACATCGACGCTGTGATGATCTCCACCCCCGATCACTGGCACGTGCCGATGGCCATCGCCGCGATGGAGGCGGGCAAAGACGTCTCGCTGGAAAAGCCCATCACCCGCAGCATCGCCGAAGGACGCCGTTTGAGCGAAGTTTGCAGGAGGCTGGGACGGGTATTTCGGGTGGATAGCGAGTTCCGCTCGCTGCGCAGCTTTCATCAGGCGGCCACACTGGTGCGCAACGGCGTGCTTGGGGAGATCAAGCATGTTGTCACCGGCGTGCCCGGCGGCGATCCGCCGCTGCTGAAGCCCCAGCCGGAAATGCCCGTGCCGCCGGAATTGGACTACCGCCGCTGGCTGGGGCCTGCCGCACACGCCCCGTACACCGAAGCCAGGGTCCACAAGCCGAAGGATTACAACTCGCGTCCCGGCTGGATGTGCCTGCTGGATTACTGCGACGGCAAGATCACCAATTGGGGATCGCACCTGAACGACGTGGGCATGTGGTGCGTCGATCTGGAGCGCACTGGCCCGGTGGAAATCGAAGCCACCGGCAAGTATCCGCCCAAGGAAAGCTTCTGGAACTGCCCGCTGGAGTTCGAGGTTCAATACCGGTTTGCCAACGGCTTGCAATGGCGGTATGTCAGCCAGGGGACGTTCGTGAAGATCGAAGGCACGCAGGGATGGATCTACGCCGATATGCAGACGATAAAAGCCGAGCCGGCCAGTCTGCTTACCGCCAAATTGCCTGCCGACGCCGTGCAGTTCCCCTTCAAGAGCGACAAACGCGATTTCATCGATTGCGTGAAGACCCGGCAGGAAACGCTCGAGCCGGCCGAGGTAGGTCATCGGGTAACCAGCATGTGTCTGCTGGGGCACATCGCTTTGCAGCTTGGCGGCTGCCTGCGCTGGGACCCGCAAAAGGAACGGTTCCTCAACAGCGAGCTGGCCAATTGGTTTGTCGATCGGCCGATTTGCTCTCCGCCGGTGGAAAAGTCGTAGGCTGCAAGGCGTGGCCGGCGTGGCACAGTTCCGCATAAGGTACCCGCGGCATACTGCTTGCCGTCCCAGCCGGCAGCAACAGCAATGAATAGTCCTGTGGGTTGGCGTCGCACGGCAGCCAGGCGCAAGCCGCTCCCTGCGGTGCTGGTTACCAGATAGAGGCTACCGATGAGGATTCGTCCGGCAAAGATCGTCTCGGGCGGACAAACCGGCGTGGACCGCGCGGCGCTGGACGCAGCCATTGCACTGGGCATACCGCACGGTGGCTGGTGTCCGCGCGGTCGGCTGGCCGAGGACGGCCGCATTCCCGACAGTTATCAGCTCCTGGAGGCTGACTGGCCGGAATACCACGTCCGCACGGAATTGAATGTCGTGCACTCCGACGGCACGCTGATATTGTTCGTCGGCTCGTCCGATCGTGGATCGTCCATCGGCTCGTCCAGCTTTGGCCCGCTGGCTGGCTCGTCCGGCTGCGAGCCCGCTGACCGTGAAGCGCGCGGGGCCATTTCGGCAGTAGCCGAACCGTGGTCGGCCGAAGCCGCTGCTGTCCGACCGTCACAGAACACAGGCCAGTCGGAAAATCAGCAACCCGTTTCGGGCACGTATATCGACCGAGCCGAAGGCGGTACAATCGAAGCGCCCGATGGCGCGTTTGCTGTCGGCGCCAATTACGGCGCCCAACTACGCGGCGGAACCGAATTGACGTTTCGTCTGGCCGCCCGGCACTGCCGGCCGGTGCTGGTGGTGGACCTGAATCGTCCACCGCCTGCGGATACAATCTACCAGTGGCTGGAGGCGAACCGGATTGCGGTACTCAACGTAGCCGGGCCGCGCGAGAGCCAATCGCCGGGAATTGCCAGGCGCACATTCAAGTTCCTGGTAGATTTGTTCGGCCCGGGCGATCTGTCCAATGGCTGATCGTGTCGTCGCCGCGGACGATCCAGGTCCTCACGATCCGGAGCAACTGACCGATGCAAAGTTTCTCTGGTGGTCCTTCCCGCACCGTATCCGGAACGTCACTAGTCCCTTGTGGCGAAAGTCGTGCGCGTTTTGCGCGCATGTTTTCAATTGATTTGGAGGGCCACGCTCCGTCGTGGCCGTGTGCCCAGTGCTAGCGGACGCGACAAAGCGCGTCCCTCCATGTGGTTGCAGCCGAAGGCCACTTTAGGCGTGGTATAGTTATTTGAGCAGTGCCCCGAGAATAGACACCGGATAATCGCATCGACTCCACGCACATCGAGGAGCACCACAATGTTGACCAGAAGGTTGCTTGTCGGGTTGTTTGCCGGTTTTTGTGTTGCGTGCCAGGCTGGGCAGGGCCCTGCCGGCGAGCTTCCGCCGATCCAGAAGGTAGCCATCAACAAGCATCGGGCATTGGAGGTCAACGACCAGGTGTTCTTTCCGCTGATGGCCTGGCTGCAAGACGCCAGTAATTTCAAGGCAGTGCGCGACTGCGGCATGAACACCGTAGCCGGTTATTGGCCCAACTCCAGCGGCACGCGCGACGTGACCGAGTACATCGAGCTGGTGCGCAAGGCCGGGCTGTACGGGGTAATGCCATATCACGAGGGACTGAAGGGCCATCCGGCGCTGCTGGCATACATCCACGACGACGAGCCGGACTTGCCCCAGCAAGTCAGCGACGCACAGGTGGTGCCCGATAAACGTCTGCGCATCAACACCCGCACGCCACTGTGGCGGATCGTCGATGGAGTAACGCACACCTGGTCGGTGCTCGATCCGTTGGCAGGGGCCAGCGTAACGATCCGCTTGCCGCAACCTGTTACGGCCGAAAGCGTGGCCGTGTGGCTGACTGTTTCCAAAGGACTGGCCGTCGCCCGGCAGGTGAGCTTCGCGGCCGACGGCCGCCAGATACTGAAAGTCGAGCTGGCTAACAAGGCCGGGCAGCAGAAGTTCCCGCTTCCTAAGCCAGCCACCTTCCGGGAACTGACCTTTACCGTTCACAGCATTTACCCTGGCGAGAACGAGTGGGGTTCGGTAGGGGAAATCGAGGCCTTCGATGCGCAAGGAAAAAACGTGTTGCTGTCTCCGCCGCGGATGGAGCCACGGACAATGCCTGACCTGGTGATGGAACAGTATTGCAAGATGAAAGCGGGCGATCCGAGCCGGCCGGTGTTCATGACGCTGACCGGGCACTTCCATCCGCATTTCGGCAAATGGACCGACCAGCAACGCCAAAGCCTGTATCCGCAGTACATCAAGGCGGCCGATGTGGTCGGTTACGACATCTACCCCATCTACGGCTGGAACAAGCCAGAATGGATTCATCTGGTGTACGAGGCCACCGGGCAACTGGTAGAGATGGCTGGCAATCGTCCAGTGTATGCATGGATCGAGACCAGCAAAGGCTCGCAGTGGACCGGGCCGCTGGAGAACCAGAAGGATGTTACCCCGGCGCACATCCGCGCGGAAGTGTGGATGGCCATCTGCAACGGGGCTACGGCGATCGGTTACTTCACCCATGTGTGGAAACCGGCCTATAGCCAGTTCGGCGTCCCAGAGCACAACCGTAAAGCCCTGGCGGAGATCAACCAGCAGATTACCCGGCTGGCGCCGGCCATCCTGGCGGCTGCGCCGCGGCGGCAAGTGGCGATCAAAGCCGAGGACGACACTCAGCTGGCCGTGTTGGCCCGGCAACACGATGGCGCGCTGTACCTGTTCGCGGTAAATTACGACCAGCGGGTGCGCAAAGCGCGTGTTACGATTACTATCGATGGACTGGGGGAAGGTCAGGAGGTGACAGTCATCGACGAGTCGCGCAGCCTTAAGGCCCAACAGGAAAAGTTCATCGACCAGTTCGAACCGTTGGCTGTACACATCTATCGAGTACCCCTGTAAATGCATTGGCCCGCTAGCGCCACGCTTTCTTTTCCGAAGGTGGCGATAGGCCGGGCAAAAAGTCGCTGGTTGACGCTGCCGATGGCTGGAGGGCAAGCAATGACCAAGGAGCAGTTGCTTTACCGGCTTGCTCCGTACGGCCAGGAACATCTGGTTGCGTTCTGGGACGAGCTGGACCAGCATGGCAGGCAGACGCTAGCCAGGCAGATCTGGCAGATCGATCTCGGGCTGGTCGACCGGCTGTTTCGTCGGGGCGACCGGCGCTGCGACTACGGCGCCATGGCCGCCCGGTCGCAGCCGCCGCCTGCTATCCGCTTGCCCCCGGCGAACAATCCCTTCGGCAAAGAGGAAGCCATCAAACGCGGGAAACAAGCGCTTTCATCAGGGCAAGTGGGGGCGATCCTGGTCGCCGGCGGGCAGGGGACCAGACTGGGTTTCCCTCATCCCAAGGGAATGTTCCCCATAGGCCCGCTGTCCAAACGCAGTCTGTTCCAAATACATGTGGAAAAACTTCGCGCCACTGCGGCCCGATACGGGAAATCCATTCCCCTGTACTTGATGACCAGCCCTGCCACCCACGATGAGAGCGTCGCCTTCTTCGCCGAGCACCAGCGCTTCGGATTGCCCGAAGATGAGCTTTTCATATTCTGCCAGGGTACGATGCCTGCGGTAGATGCGGTCAGCGGGCGGATTCTGCTGGCAGCACGCGAGCAGATCGCACTCAGCCCCGATGGTCACGGCGGCATGCTGGCGGCGATTGTGCGCAGCGGCGGACTGGAGCACATGCGGCAGCGCGGCGTCGAGCTGCTGTTCTACTTCCAAGTCGACAATCCGCTGGTAGAAATATGCAGTCCAGAGTTTTTGGGCTATCATCTGCTCAGCGGATCGGAAATGACCACTCAGGTAGTCGCCAAGCAAAACCCGCTTGACCAAGTGGGGAACGTGGTACAGATCGACGGCAAGCTGCACGTGATCGAATACAGCGAGCTGCCGGACGAGCAGGCGCATCGCCGGACTGCCGACGGTACGCTGGCCATCTGGGCCGGCAGCATCGCCGTCCATGCCTTCCAGCGATCGTTCCTGGAACGGATGGCGGAGATGGCCGAGGCTTTGCCGTTTCACGTCGCCCGCAAGAAAGTGCCGTACGTCGATGCCGCCGGCAATCGCGTCGAGCCAGCGCAACCGAACGCCCTGAAGTTCGAACGGTTCATCTTCGATCTGATGCCGTATGCAGCAAAAGCGATCGTGGTGGAGATCGATCCGGCCGAAGGCTTCGCACCGCTGAAGCACGGCTCGGGCGACGGTTACGGCACTGCCGCCTGGGTGCAACAGTGCATGATGGCCCAACATCGCCGCTGGCTGCGGCAGGCCGGGGCCGAAGTGGCTTCCGACGTGCCGGTGGAAATATCGCCCTTGTTCGCCCTGGATGCCGACGAACTGGCGGCGAAGATAGCTGCCGGTACACGAATAACGCAGCCCACGTACTTCTGTCAGTAGCGGGCCGGCGGTACAACGCTTTGGGGGCAAAGACCAACAATCCGCCTGTCGGCAATGCAGCGCAAGCGGCGCAAACGTCACCAGCCGGCACAAACATACATCATTGATCTTCGCAAAACCAAGGGACGCCAAAGTGGCTAAAGACCAGGAAATTTCGTGTCTGTACGATTTGCGAAGCTCAATAGTTTACGCATTAGTGTTCCAGAAGCTGTGAGGACGCAAAGATGCTTCATTGCGTAATAATGGCTGGCGGTAGCGGAACGCGGTTCTGGCCGGAAAGCCG
>Ga0209101_1000518_pt1 | contig 31474 bp, 25 predicted proteins | sample ConPoolayeCmetaG_FD_185481 | JGI IMG/M metagenome (GOLD analysis project Ga0209101, IMG submission 185481) | Hot spring microbial mat communities from California, USA to study Microbial Dark Matter (Phase II) - Cone Pool mat layer C metaG... ...
GACGTGGACACCTGAACCGACCGCCACCCCGACCCCGGTGCCCTCACCGACACCGACGCCCACTCCTTACAGCGCCCGCGACTGGCGACCGGTTTGGGCCGACGAGTTTGACTATACCGGCCTGCCCGACATCAAAAAATGGGACTATGAAGTTGGGTATATCCGCAACAACGAAAAACAGTACTATACCCTGCGCCGCCTGGAAAACGCCCGCGTGGAGAACGGCATGTTGATCATCGAAGCACGCCGAGAGCCGTACAAAGGATACGAATACACCTCGGCCAGCCTGATCTCACGGGGCAGTGGTGAGTGGACCTATGGCCGGATAGAAGTGCGCGCCAAACTACCCACCGGCAAAGGCATGTGGCCGGCAATCTGGATGCTGGGCACCCACATCGACACGGTAGGCTGGCCCCAATGCGGCGAGATCGACATCATGGAAAACGTCGGCTTTGACCCCAACCGGATCCATGGCAACATCCACACCCTTGCCTACAACCACGTTAAAAAGACCAATAAAGGGTCCAGCATCACCGTGGCCAAACCCTATGAGAATTTTCACCTTTACGCCATCGAATGGTTTCCCGATCGCATCGACTTTTTTGTAGACGATCGAAAATATTTTACATTCAAAAATGAAGGCGGTGGCGTAGACGTGTGGCCCTATGACCGTCCAATGTATCTCATCCTCAACATCGCCGTCGGCGGAAGTTGGGGCGGCATGCAAGGCATTGACGACAGCATCTTTCCACAGCAAATGTTGATCGATTACGTGCGTGTTTACGAGCCGATATATTGACCAAGAAAGGAGATGATAGTCTATGTCAAACTATGAAGCGATTGTCGCCGGACACCTCTGCCTTGATATCATCCCCGACCTGAGCAGCATTGCCCCAGGACGCTTTTTTGACCTCTTTCGTCCCGGCCAACTGATCCAGATCGGCGCAGCGACCATCGCCACCGGCGGTGCGGTCTCTAACACCGGTCTGGCATTGAACAAATTAGGCATCCATACCCGCCTGATCGCCAAGATCGGCAATGATTTGTTTGGGCAGGCCGTGCGGCAAGTCATTTGCACCTTTGGCGCCGACCTGGCCGACGGTCTGATCGTCGCAGCGGGAGAAAGCACATCTTATACGTTGATCGTCAGCCCACCCGGCATCGACCGCATGTTTCTCCATTGTGTGGGCGCCAACGACAGCTTTGCCGCCGGTGATATCGACTGGGAAAGCGCACCCGATGCCCGCCTTTTCCATCTCGGCTACCCACCGGTGCTGCCCCGCCTCTACCGTTACGACGGTGTGCAACTGGCAGCCGCTTTTTATCGCGCCAAAAGCCGTTCCCTGACCACCTCACTGGATATGTCCCTGCCCGATCCCAACTCAGAAGCCGGCAAGACCTTTTGGCCGGGCGTTTTGTCTCGCTCACTGCGCTTTGTCGACCTGTTTTTGCCCAGCATCGAAGAAATTTTGTTCATGCTCGACCGCCCCGCCTATGAACGACTCAAACAACAAGCCGACGACGGTGACATCTTGCCGCTGGTCACCCCCGATCTGCTGAACGAAACAAGCGCGCAGCTAATTCGCATGGGCTGCAAGATCGTCGTGCTCAAACTCGGCAACCGTGGGTTGTATTTGCGCACCGCCGATGCCGGAGCCATTGCCGGTATGGGACGCGCCGCGCCCCCCGATCCCGAACGATGGGCCAACCGCGAGTTGTGGTCGCCATGCTTCCAGGTCAACATGGTCGGCGCAACCGGCGCCGGCGATGCGACCATCGCCGGCTTTTTGGCGGCCTTTTTGCGTGGACTGGGGCCAGAAGAAGCGATCAACGCCGCAGTGGCAGTCGGCGCGTGCAACGTCGAAGCGGCCGACGCCCTGAGCGGCCTGCGCACATGGGAAGAAACCTTGCAGCGTATTGCAAGCGGCTGGGAAAAACATAGCCTGTCCCTCGATGCGCCGGGATGGGTTTTCGACGAAACATACCGCTTGTGGAAAAAAGTTGTCTAACCAAAGAACTGGGGCGTTTGGGAGAGTTGAGGCTTCAGCCAATCCGGCTAAAGCCTAGACTCCGCTACCAGATCAAATTTACCAGAGTCCAGCAGAGAACGCGAATGGAAAGGTGGTATTAAATGACCGACAATACAGCTTATCTGAGTCATGCCGACGCACGGATCCGTGAACACCGCACCGCCCAGGCGACCGTCACCCTGTTCGACCACAACCACGTTCCGCTGGCCAACCAGGAGGTCACCGTAGCCCAACGCAAACACAAATTTTTCTTTGGCTGCAACGGTTTTGGGATCGTGTCGCTGGCCAACGATGAGGTCAAGGGGCCGGCAAAAGAATGGGTCCAAGCTTACGCCGAACGGCTCACCAGCCTCTTTAACCTGATCACACTCCCCTTTTACTGGGGACGCTTCGAGCCGATACGCGGTCGGCCGGACACCCGTCGCCTCATCAATGCCGCGCGTTGGCTGGTGGAGCATGGCTGTCTCGTCAAGGGCCATCCGCTCTGCTGGCACACAGTCACCGCCGACTGGCTTTTAGAATTGAGCAATGCCGAAATCCTCCAGGCCCAAATTGCCCGCGTGCGACGCGAAATGACCGATTTTTCCGGTCTCATCGATATTTGGGACGTCCTCAACGAGGTGGTGATCATGCCCGTTTTCGACCGGTATGACAACGGCATCACCCGCATTTGTCGAGAACTGGGACGCATCGGCATGGTGCGCACCATGTTTGAAGCCGCCCGTGAGGCCAATCCAAGGGCCATTTTGATCCTCAACGACTTTGACATCTCATCGGCCTTTGAAATCCTGATCGAGGGATGCCTGGAAGCCGGAATCAAGATCGATGTCATCGGCATTCAGTCGCACATGCATCAGGGCTACTGGGGCATAGACAAGACCCGCCAAGTTCTCGATCGGTTTGCGCGTTTTGGCCTGCCGATCCACTTTACCGAAACCACCCTGGTTTCCGGACAGCTCATGCCCCCAGAAATCCAAGACCTCAACGATTACCGCGTTAGCGAATGGCCCTCCACCCCCGAAGGAGAAGCCCGACAGGCTCAAGAGGTTGTTTCGCACTATAAAACGCTTTTTTCACACCCGGCAGTAGAAGCAATCACCTGGTGGGACCTGACCGACGGCGGGTGGCTTAACGCCCCGGCCGGGCTTGTCCGGCGCGACAACTCGCCCAAACCGGCCTACGAAGCACTGACCAACCTGATCAAAGGGGAATGGTGGCTCAAACCGACCCAAATGGTCACCGATGGCGAAGGTAAATTGTGTTTCACCGGCTTTTTGGGCGAATACACCGTCGATTGGGCAGGCAAAAGCACATCGTTTTGCCTGGACACCAAAGGAACAGCCTCAATCCAGGCCGTTTTCTGGCCGAAAGCAGGCCAATCTCAGTAGACCTCAATTCAATCGGAATCGAGGCTTTAGCCGGAGCATTCCGCCGAATCTGACAGGGGACCGGCAGCAGCAGGTTGGGTAACGGCAATGCCGTCGCCCAACGATCTTGCTGTTGCCTGGTTTGCCGACGCATAGGATGCGCCGGCAAACTTTCGAAAAACTCGGCCACACCTGGCCTTTGCGCTGACCACGTCCTATGGTATAATAAACGAAGGAAATGAGGTAGTCCATCATGCTCAAACGTGCACAAGCGATCGCCGACCACATCATTGCCTGGCGACGGCAGATCCATCAACACCCAGAACTGGCCTTTCAAGAAGTTGAAACGGCCCGCCTGGTTGCCCAAACGCTGCAAGACATGGGCATCGAGGTCAAGACCGGCGTGGGCAAAACCGGCGTAATCGGCAGATTAGGCAGCGGCACACCGGTGATTGCCCTGCGCGCCGATATGGATGCCTTGCCGTTGACCGAAGCCACCGGCCTTCCTTTTGCCTCACAAACTCCCGGTGTGATGCACGCCTGTGGCCATGACGCCCATGTCGCCTGCCTGCTAGGCGCTGCTCAACTGCTCAGCCAGACGCCGCCGCCACGCGGCCAGGTGCGTTTCTTGTTCCAACCGGCCGAAGAAACGGTCGATCAAGAAGAGCAAAGTGGCGCCATGCGCATGGTCGCCGAAGGAGCGATGGAAGGAGTCAACGCCGTGCTGGGCCTACACGTCTTTTCCACCGCTCCCGCCGGTCAGCTTCTTTTCTCGCCCGGCCCCCAAATGGCAGCCGCCGGACTTTTTGAGGCGCACATCTATGGCCGGGGCGGACACGGCGCAATGCCCCACCTGACCGTTGACCCGATCGTGCTCGCCGCCCAGGTCATCATGGGCCTGCAAACGGTCGTCTCGCGGCGGCTCGACCCGATCAACTCGGGCGTGGTCACCGTCGGTACGATTCACGGAGGAAGCAAAGACAATATCATCCCCGAATCGGTCGAATTGACCGGCACCATTCGCGCTCTGGACGACCGCACCTACCGGCAAATCAAACAAGAGGTCACCCACGTCTTGGAGACGGTCAGGCCGTTGGGCGGTGATTTTGAACTGCACTTTAGCGCCAACTATCCGGTGACCTTTAACGATCCGGCCTTTACCGGATTTGTACGCAGTGTAGCCATCGACCTGCTCGGAGAAGAAGCGGTGTTGCCTGCCGCACCGGTGATGGGTGGCGAAGATTTCAGCTTTCTGGCGCAGCAAGCCGCGGGGTGTTTCGTGCGCCTGGGCGCAGCCATCCCCGACGGCATCTTGCGCAACCACCACGATCCGCATTTTGACATCGACGAACAGGTCTTGCCGATCGGCACAGCGCTGCTTGCCGAAACAGCTCTGCGCTATTTGAATCAACAGTAACACGAACCGGTTTCATGCCTGCCTGGGCAGACTTGTTCTTAGGGGGCTATCCGAAAAACGTAACCGACGCATCACTATGCGTCGGTACAAACAGCATAGGGACGCCGCTTGTACGATTTTTCGGACAGGCTCTTGGTGAGGAGTAGACAATGACCAAAAAGAAAAGTGAAGAATACTTGTTTGTCCCCGAAAAAATCGAATGGATGTTGAACGGCGGCGTGGCCGAGATGGATCCTGGTGACCGACAACTCCTTTTGGTAATGGCCGAGACCAGATTACAAGAAGGATACAAACCCACCAAACAGGAAAAATTGGTGATCGATCTGTTGCGTGCATTGGCCGACGGCGACTATGATGCCCAAGACATCAGCGAAAAAGTCAAGATCATGGTCAAAGGAAGCACCAAAAAAGACACCGCCCCCCTGCACCTGCCACCGGTGTTCGACCGCTTGCGTGAACGCCTGGGCCTTTCCAAAAAAGAGGATTGACCTCTGGCCCTCAACACACCAAAAAGCCTGGAAGCGGAAATTTCCAGGCTTTTTGGTTATTGCCACCCACTTGCTTATCCGAAAAACCGTATACAAGCAACATCCCGATGCCGCTTGTACCGACACAGGAATACGCCGGTCATGTTTTTCGAATAAGCTCTTGGTGAGCTGAAGAGGTGATTCAAGCTGCTCAGGATAACCCCAACAAGACTTTGGCCTTACGCGCCGCGCCGCTGGCATCCGGTGCATAGCCATCGGCCCCAATCTGATCGGCATAGGCCTGGGTAACCGGCGCTCCGCCGACCATCACCTTGACCCGATCGCGCAAACCGGCCTCAACCAATGCGTCGATGGTCGTTTTCATCGCCGGCATCGTCGTGGTCAGCAACGCCGACATCGCAATCACCTGGGCGCCGTTTTTGGCCGCCTGCACAAACCGGTCGGCCGGAACGTCCACTCCCAAATCGATCACCTTGAACCCGGCGCCTTCCAGCATAATTCCAACCAGGTTTTTGCCGATCTCGTGCAGATCACCCTTGACGGTGCCCAACGCCACCGTGCCGATCGGCTCAACGCCACTGGCGGCCATCAACGGACGCAACAGATTCAAACCGCCTTGCATCGCCCGGGCAGCAATCAACATTTCCGGTACAAAATACTCGTGGCGCTCAAAGCGCTCACCCACCTCCTGCATGGCCGGAACCAGGTATTCAAACATGATCACCCCTGGCTCCACACCCGCATCCAGAGCTTTCTGAACGTATTCTTTAACCAACGGGGCATTTCCGGCTACGACACCATCGTAAATTTCTTTATACTCCATCTTGATCTCCTTTTAATTGAGTGTCCAACCTTTCACTTCAAAAGTTATTATAACGAAATCGTGCCAAAAGGCAAAAATTGCCCTTTGAGGCTGCGGAAAGGTAAATACCCGCCTTTCGTCGCCGATTTGTTTCGAATCCCTGGCCGAGTTTTTCTATCTACTCATCTTGTGGTATACTTGATGGCGGAGGGCGCAGCAATGTCATTCGACTGGGCACAACTGGATATCGCACAGTTGGGAAGCTGGATCGTTATTGCCATCGCCGCGGTAGCCATTTTAATGGTCATCCTGTACATTGTCGGCAAAATCGTCTCCGTTTCCCTGCGCGTTGCCATCATCTTGGGTAGCTTGATCGTGATCGCCATTGCGCTGTTCGTCCTCTCTACTCTGATCACGCAAGGAACGATTCCCGGATTGTGAACAAGCTCAAACCCGTGCTGTGCATAGTTTTGTTTCTGATGGCCTGTCAGGCCACGCCAGAACGCACGCCAACCGTGTCCCTGGCCCAGGGTGGCTTGACGATCATGCCAACTGCCACCCCAACACCGACGCCAACCGGCACACCGTCGGCAACGGCCACATCGACGGCAACGGCCACATCGACGGCAACGGCCACATCGACGGCAACGGCAACATTCACACCAGCGCCGACCGAAACGCCCTTGCCTATCCCTACACCTACCTTAACCACGGCTCGACGGCTGTGGATGCGTTACGAGATCGAACATCCTACCGTGCTGGGCCAACAGAAATTGGTCGAACAATTGTGGCTGCCCCTGCCCAACACCGACGGTGACGGCACACGTGACCTGGAACTGCTCCAGGTTTACCCCGACGGCTACCAGGTACTTGAATTGGGCGAACAAAACCGCGCCCTCTACTGGGCCAATGTGCCCGCCCTGTGCGCACAAGGCCGGTGTACCTTTGGCTATCGCTTCCGCATCACGCTGGAACGGCCCGAATACGCCATTCCCTGGTCGGATGCGCCGGTTTACGACCATGAAAGCGAATTGTATCAAACCTACATCCAACCGCAGCGCGGCATCGAGTCGGATAACCCGCAAATTCAGGCGCTGGCCCAACAGATCATCGGCGACGAACGCAACGTGTTCAAGCAAGTGCTCAAACTTCAATCTTGGGTGCAGCAAAACATCCGCTACGCCGACATCACCACCCGTTACCCCGATGATGCACTGTTGTGCATCCAGGCCGGCACCGGCGACTGCGCCGGACAAAGCAAAGTCTTTGTCGCCCTGGCCCGCGCGGCAGGAATCCCGGCGCGCACCGTTTCGGGATTGCTGCCTTTCACACGTGGAGTGGGGATGTTGGACCAATTCGGCCCGCGCGCCGCATGGTTCGACCAAAACCTCAGCGTGCATGTCTGGGTCGAGATCTATCTACCCCCATTGGGCTGGGTACAGGCCGAACCGGCGATGCCCGGCTTTGGCATCAACAAAGAACGGCTGATCACTCAACGCGGGCCGTTTGCCTTTCCGAGCGGTCTGTGCGCCCAGGCGACCTATTTTCACCTGCCGCTGGCCGTGCACGGCGATTGGTGTGGACAAAGCGTAGGCTGGGAAGTGAGCATTGACGCAGAGGAAATTGGATCACCATGAACGAGTTGCCGGACAACAAAACAGGGTCTTGTACCCCGCATAGCTTTTTTCTGTCCGGATTTGCGTTGAGCCTGGTTTTGGTCGGAATGACTTTGCTCAACATCCTGTTTAACCTGAACCTGACCTTTGGCGTAGGCTCTGCAACCCCGCTGCCCAACGATTGGGCGGGCCTGTAGCCATGACCGGCATAGCCCTCTTTTTCGGCGGTGCAGCGTGGATCATCGACATAATCCAAGCTATCAAACGGAAAAGGCAAAGGAGGATGCAATGACGCATCAAGAGGGATTTTTCAAAGGCGTCCGCGAACACAACATCTACCATCAATGCTGGTTACCCGAAGAGGAACCGCGAGCCGTATTTTTGGTCGTGCACGGGTTGGGTGAACACAGCGGACGGTATATGAACCTTGTTCATCACTTTGTACCGCTAAAATACGCCGTTTACGCATTGGATCACCTCGGACACGGCCGCTCTGAAGGCACGCGCATGTACGTCGACCGCTTTGAAGACTATACCGAAACGCTGCTCACCTTTTTAGATATGGTGCGCAGTCGGCACCCCGACAAGCCGATCATCTTGCTGGGGCACAGCATGGGCGGCCTGATCGCGGCCTTTTTCCTGCTCGACCATCAGGATGCGTTCGCCTGTGCGATCTTGTCTGCTCCGCTGGTCAAATTGCCCGACAACGTTCCGCCGTTGACTCTGGCCCTGGCGCGCCTTTTGTCCGGAATCACGCCCAAAGCCGGATTGACCGCCCTCGATCCAACCCTGATCAGCCGTGACCCGGCCGTGGTACAGGCCTACATCGACGATCCGTTGGTGTACAAAGGCAAAACCACAACCCGTTTGGGCGTCGAATTGATCCGCGCCGTCCAGCGCGTGCAGGCCGAAGCGGCAACGATCTCGCTGCCGATCTTGTTCGTCCAAGGCACCGCCGACCGGTTGGTCGATCCGGCAGGCGCGCGCACCTTGTACGAACGAATCGCATCACAAGACAAAACGCTCAAACTTTACAATGGTTTATATCACGAAGTGCTTAACGAGCCGGAACGCACCCAGGTGTTGAACGACATCGAACAATGGCTTGAAGCACATTGTTAAATCGACCACCGGCCGCGCCCGGCAACCTTAAATAAGGAGTTGCCCCATGCCTCAAATCATCCGCATCGAAGAAATCCCACAATATGTTGGCCAGGAGGTGATGATTCGCGGCTGGCTCTATGCCAAAACCGATAAGGGCCGTCTGCAATTTTTGCAGGTGCGCGACGGCAGCGGCATCGTCCAGGCCGTGGTGTTCAAAAAAGAAGTCACGCCGGAGGTTTTTCAAGCCGCCCTTGACGTAACCCAAGAATCCTCCCTGATCGTCAGTGGCACCGTCCGTGTTGATGAACGTGCGCCCGGCTACCCCGGCGGCTACGAATTGGGCGTCCAGGAACTGGCCATCGTCCAACTGGCCCAGGAATACCCGATCGCCCCCAAAGAGCATGGCGTCGAATTTTTGATGGAACACCGTCACCTTTGGATACGCTCCATCCGCCAATGGGCCATTTTGCGCATCCGGGCCACCATCATCCAGGCCATCCGCAACTGGCTCGACGACCACGGTTTTTTGCTGGTCGATACCCCGCTGCTCACTCCGGCCGCCTGCGAAGGCACCACCACCCTTTTCCAGACCGATTATTTCGGCACGCCGGCCTATCTCAGCCAAAGTGGGCAACTCTACAACGAGGCGACGATCGGCGCTTTTGGCAAGGTCTATTGTTTCGGCCCGGCCTTTCGCGCCGAAAAATCCAAAACCCGTCGGCATGTGATGGAACTGTGGATGGTCGAGCCGGAAATGGCCTATGTCGAATTAGACGAATGTATGCAAGTTGAAGAGCAATTGGTCAGCCACATTGCCCAGACGGTGCTCCAAAAGCGGCGTATGGAGCTGGGCATTTTGGAACGCGACCTGTCCAGGCTGGAGCTGATCACCCCCCCCTTCCCGCGCATCACCTACGACGAAGCCGTGGAGCGAATCAACGATCTGGGCCGCGACCAGGGCATCAGCATCCAATGGGGCGAGGACTTTGGCGCGCCGCACGAGACGCTGCTTGCCGAGCAGTTCGACAAACCGGTGTTTGTCCACCACTATCCAACGCAATGTAAGGCGTTTTACATGGCCCAGGAGCCAGACCGGCCGGAGATCTGCCGCTCGGTGGACCTGCTGGCTCCAGAAGGCTATGGCGAGATCATCGGCGGCGGTGAGCGCTCCGGCGACCCGGTCTTTCTGGAGCAACAAATCGAGCGACACCACCTGCCTCGCGAGGCCTACAAATGGTATCTTGAACTGCGTCAATACGGCGGAGTGCCCCATTCGGGCTTTGGCCTGGGAATTGAACGTACCGTCTGCTGGCTGTGCAAATTGCCGCACATCCGTGAAGCAATCGCTTTTCCGCGCATGCTGGGAACGATTTATCCGTAGGCCAAAACCAACAGCTCGACCGGATCGGCCGGCAGCACGGAATAAACCGGCAACACTCCGTCGATTATGGAGGACCAATGGGCAGCGAACGCGCACAGCATCGGTTTTGGAATCTGGTATACGACAAACTTCCGCTACTTTACGATAGTGTAGATTGGTTTACGGGCAATACCACCCAGCGTTTTCGCCTACACGTATGGCCCTACCTGCCCCCGGCCGGCAGCCGCATATTGGAAATCGGCTTTGGCAGCGGCCGGCTGCATTGCCGGTTGGCCGAATCGTTCAAAACGGCCGGGCTGGATCGCGCTTATGGCATGGTGCGCCTGACCCGGCACCGCCTGACGGCACGCGGCCTCAGCTCGGCGCTGTGTTGCGGTGACGCATACGCCCTGCCCTGGCCGAACGGCTATTTCGATGCCGTGGTTTCAACCTTTGCCTTTAGCGCCATCCCCGATGCAGAACGGGCGATGGACGAGATGGTGCGCGTGCTTGGCCCCGGTGGCCGGGTGATCATCGTTGATGCCGGTGAAGCGCCGGACGGCAACCCAATGGCCCACTTTTTGGCCCGCCTGTGGGAACGCCTGGGCGATTGGATACGCGACGAAGCCCCGCTGATGACGGCACGCGGGCTAAGCGTCGAACAAAAGGCCTTTGGCCCATGGGGGTGCATCCATATAACGGTGGGCACACTGCCCGTGCGTTAAAAAAGCCAGGAGCAAGAAAAAATGAAAAACAATCTCAAATCACTTCAAGAATGGCCGATGTGGCTGACCTTTTTGATGGGAGCCGTGATTCTGGCCTTTTACCGCTGGTGGGCCGCCCTGCTGTATGCGCTGTATGTGGCCGGTTCTTTGCTCTGGTTTATGTATTTTATTTGCCGTTATTGTGGCACATCCCAAGTGGGCCATTGCGAAAGCGCAATCGGGCACTGGTCGATGGCCCTGTTCCCAAAACGGGGTAAGCCCCAGGCATTTCGACGGCAATTCCGCCGGCACATTGCCGTCTTGTTTCCCGACTGGTTCGTGCCGCCGATCGTGGGCATCCTGGTGCTTGTGCAACGCACCTTTTCGTTGCCCTTGTTGATCTTGATCATCATCTTTTGCCTGGTCGCATTTGTAGTACTACCGGTGCTCTCAAACCGCAAAAGTTGCGCCACCTGCACCATGAGACGGGTATGTCCATGGGCCAAAAATACACCGGCCGTCAAATAAATCGAACAAGGAGGCCAATTTGCTCCCCTGGCTGGGACACCAACTGGAGCCCTTTTTTGGGCCTTTTCGACTTTTTTACTCATACCTCTTTCTGAGCGGGTTTGGCGCAGCGCTGGCCGCAGCATTGACATGGTTTCTGCTGCCCCGCTTGTGGCATCTTCTTCCTGCCGACAAAGGGCGCGCGTATGCCGTCGATGCCGACAAAAGCATAGGCAAACCGGTTGCCGCAGGAGCAATTTTTGTGCCGATTTTCTTGTTTGTCAGCCTGCTGATCATGCCTTTTGACTGGCGATACCTGGGCGTGCTGAGCTGCATCTCGCTTTCGATGCTGGAAGGGCTATGGGATGACAGCACGAAAACCCGCGGCGGCTTGAGCGAGCTGCAACTGGGCCTGATCGACCTGGTCATCTCGCTGTGTGGCGCGGTTATCCTCTGCCGCCTCCAACCGATCGAAATCTGGCTGCCGCTGTTCAAACAATCTCTGATCATTTCACCCTGGCTGTACATTCCCCTGGCCACCGGTCTGCTTTGGCTGACGATCAACGCCACCAATTGCACCGACGGCGTCGATGGACTTTCCGGCAGCCTCTCCATTCTGGCCCTGCTTTACCTGGCCGGCATCCTGTACGGCATCGTCGGCCATCAGGATGTCTCCCAGCATTTGCTGGTGCCGCACTATGCCGACGGCGCCGATTGGGCACTGCTGGCCTTTACGATGGCCGGTTGCCTGGCCGGTTACCTCTGGTACAACGCCTTCCCCAGCCAGGTCCTGATGGGCGACGCCGGATCGCGGCCGATGGGCTTCTTGATCGGCATGCTGGTGCTGGCTTGCGGCAACCCCTTCTTGATCATCGTCGTGGCCGGCCTGGTGCTGGTCAACGGAGCCACCGGCCTGCTCAAAGTGGCCCTGCTGCGCTTTTTCAAAATCAGCATTTTCAAGACGGTGCGCTACCCCTTGCACGATCATATGCGCAAAAACCTGGGCTGGTCGCCAACCCAGGTCTTGGTGCGCTTTATGCTCTTGCAGGCCGTAGGCACGCCGATCTTGCTGTTGATCTTGTTCAAAGTGCGCTAGGAGGCTGCTGAACAAGTCCGTGTTTACCACAAAGGACACCAAGGACACGAAGGTTTTCAAGATGCTAGAGATGCTTGGTGTCCTTTACGTCTTGGCGGTGAAAGGGTTTTTCAGCATGCTCCGGCCTTGACCGAAATCAAATCTTGAGGAAATAATGTCAAATACTTCAAAACCACCATTTTTATCTGTAATTATTCCATGTTATAACGAACAGAAAAACCTGGAAAACGGCGCGCTCGACCAGGTATACGATTATTTGCGCACACAGCCCTACGACTGGGAGATCATTGTCGCCAATGATGGCTCAACCGATCAGAGCAGTGCCCTGATTCACGAGTGGCTACAAGGCAAAACAAACGTGGCCTTGTACGACCTGCCACACGGCGGCAAACCGGCGGCGATTTGGGGCGGCCTCCAACATGCCCAGGGTGAGTGGGTGCTGTTCACCGATATGGATCAATCCACCCCGATCCATGAACTCGAAAAACTGCTCCCGCTGGCCGAATTGGGCGCCGAGGTGGTGATCGGCTCGCGAGGGATGTCGCGCGAGGGCTTTTCGATCTTGCGCAAACTGGGCAGCACCGTCTTTCGCGCTTTGCGCGGCGCATTTTTGCTGCGCGAGATTCAAGACACGCAGTGCGGATTCAAACTCTTTCGCCGCGATGTGGTCACCCGGCTTTTTCCACGCCTGGAATTTTTCAACCGCATCGGAGAACCGTCAACCGGCTGGAAAGTGACGGCTTATGACGTAGAACTGTTACACCTTTGCCAAAAGGCCGGCTACACCATCCGTGAAGTGACCGTTGAGTGGCGCAACAGCGATTTGAGCGACACCAAAGGCCACAACGGCGAACTGAGACGTTACATCCGCGAATCCATCGACATGGCCCGACAGGTGTTGCGGGTAACCCGCAACCAACTCAGAGGGCTATATGACGACATATAAACTGGTTAATCTTGGATAAAAGGAGAACTGACATGCGACTGGGTGGCCCCGTATTTGAAGCCTTCCACGATCCCGACGGCTGGATTGCCGCCTTGAAGAAATACGGCTATCGCGCCGCCTATTGTCCGCTGACGGCCGATGCCGACGACACAACGGTACGCGCATATGTCCAGGCTGCCGCTCAGGCCGATATCGTCATCGCCGAAGTGGGCGCCTGGAGCAACCCGTTGAGCATCGACGATGCAGAACGCAAATCGTCGATGCAAAAATGTCAAATCCAGCTCGATTTGGCCGAGCGAATCGGCGCACGTTGCTGCGTCAACATTGCCGGATCGCGTGGCCCACGCTGGGACGGCCCACATCCGCTCAACCTGACCCCAGAAACCTTTGATATGATCGTCGAAACAACACGCCAGATCATCGACGCCGTCAAGCCCAAACGCACCTTTTACACCCTTGAGCCGATGCCCTGGATGTATCCCGACTCGCCCGAGTCTTACCTTGCACTGATCAAAGCGATCAACCGCCCGGCCTTCGCCGTTCACCTCGATCCGGTGAACTGGGTATGCAGCCCACAGCGTTATTTTGCCAACGCCGATCTGCTGCGCGAGAGCTTGGCCAAACTCGGCCCCTACATCAAGAGCTGCCATGCCAAAGACATCATCCTCCGCGACACCCTGACCACCCACCTGGACGAGTGCTGTCCGGGTCAGGGCTACCTGGATTACGGCGTCTTTTTGAGCGAATTGAACAAGCTCGACCCCGACATGCCGTTGATGTTAGAGCACATGAAAGAGGAAAAGGACTATTTGGCAGGAGCAGCGTACATTCGAGAGATAGCCGGGAAGACAGGCATTGCTATTCGAGAATGAACGTCTTTATAGACATATCCGCTTCCTGGCTGTCTCGATGCCGACGAACAGAAATTTGTATGTGTGTCCCTGGTTCGCAATTCAGTCGCCGCCAATTCTTGAGTCAACTTGTCAATACCGCTGCCGGCGTTTTGACCGGCTGTGCCCAATCAAATCAGGAGAAAACAATGAACGAACAAACCACCATCCCCCGCTGGCGCGGATTCAACCTGTTAGAGATGTTTACCACCCGCAGCACAGGCGCCTTCCAGGAAGACGATTTCCGCTGGATGGCCGAATGGGGCTTTGACTTTGCCCGCCTGCCCATGTGCTATACGCTATGGACGAATAACAACGATGTTTACGATATCAACGAGTCAATGCTCGAACAAGTTGACCGCGTCATCGAACTCGGCCGCCGGTACGGCATCCACATCAACCTCAACTTTCACCGTGGGCCGGGCTATTCGGTCAACCGCGAGCGCGAAGAGCCGTTCAACCTGTGGAAAGACCAGGCCGCGCTTGACGCTTTCATCTTTCACTGGCAGATATTTGCCCGGCGCTACAAGGGCATCCCCTCCGATCGGCTCAGTTTCAATCTGATCAACGAACCGACCAATCCCAACGCGCTGATGTCACGTGCCGACCACGAACGGGTAATCCGGGCCACAGTGACAGCCATCCGCGAGATCGACCCCGAACGGCTGATTTTCATCGACGGACTGAGTTGGGGCAACGAACCATGCCCGGAATTGACCGACCTGGGGGTGGTGCAAAGCACCCGCGCTTACCAGCCGATGAACCTCACCCACTACAAGGCCAACTGGGTCAACAGCGAAGGCTGGCCCGAACCCACCTGGCCCGGCCAAATGGCCGACGGCCAATGGTGGGACCGCAAACGCCTGGAAAAGCACTATGCACCGTGGATCAAACTGGCCGCCCAGGGCGTGGGCGTTCACTGCGGCGAAGGGGGCGCGTTCAACCACACCCCACACGCCATCGTGCTGACATGGCTGCGCGACGTGTTGGAAATCCTGTCCGAGGCAGGAATTGGCTTTGCGCTGTGGAACCTGCGTGGCGCATTTGGGGTGCTCGACTCGGGACGCAAGGATGTGGCCTACGAAAACTGGCACGGGCACTTGTTGGACAGAAAATTGCTCGACCTGCTGCGCGAGTTTTAAGGCATACTGCGCCTTGCGTGATGCGCTCATCACGTTTCACGCAACAAAAGAAATGAGACAAGCTATGCAATTCGCCATCTGCGTTTGGAATTTCGAGCCGACCCAAAAGACGGTCGACGACTGGCACGCGCAACAAGTCACCGCGCTGGAGCCAGGAGCGACCTTTTTGACCACCCACAGCGAAGCCGAAATCATAGCTCTGGGCCGTATGTGCCACGATGCCGGCATCCGCATCTATGCATGTCACCCGCCCTTTGGCGGTCAGGTTGACCTGTCACAGCTCGACGAAACAGAGCGACAAAAGGCCATCCCGGCAATGGTCGACAGCCTGCGCCGCGCCCGGCTGTTGGGCGCTGAATGTGCCGTGATTCACCCATCTGGCGGCCTCATCGCACCAGAAGAACGCCGTGCACGGCTGGCGCAGTTGATGCGCAGCCTGGAAGCCCTCACCCCGGCCGCCCAAGAAATCGGCATCCGGCTGGCCATCGAGAACATGTTGCCTGATCATCTGGGCGATCACAGCGCCGAAATCTGGCACTTGGCCGAACAGTTTGACCTGGGTATCTGCTTTGACACCGGCCACGCGCACGTCACCGCCGAAGGGGTACTGCCTGCCTTTAGAGCTTTGCGCAAACGCATCATTGCCTTTCACCTGCAAGACAACGACCGCAACGCCGACCGCCACATTCAGCCCCCCTACGGCACCATCGATTGGCCGCCGCTGGTGCAGGAATTGCGCTCCGACAACCTGGATTTCCCCTGGTCGGTTGAAACGTCGCCCTGGAACGGGGCCGGATATCGCCTGATGCTGGCAGAAATGAAAGCCCTTTTTACGCACGGCCTGCTGACCGTTCCGCTGGGTGAGCGGATGGTGCGGGTGGTCTGCGAACGGTGCAAGCACTACCTTTTTGGCCCTCCCGACGCCCCGCAGTGTGGATGCAGCTAACCTGACCTCTTGCCCAGCTTGATCTTCACAAGAGTTTAGGGGTCAGCTATACATTATTACTGGACGCTGGCCAATCTACCTATAGTAGTGGAGTCGAGGCTTTAGCCGGATTTTAACCACCAGCGGCAAACCGGCTGAAGCCTCAACTCCCGAAATCGCCAGAGTCCAGATTATTATTAAAGAAAGGATACGATGAAATGAAATACGGTTATTTTGACGACATCAACCGCGAATATGTGATCACCCGGCCCGACACGCCACTGCCGTGGATCAACTATTTGGGCTGTGAGGCCTATTTCGGGATCATCTCGAACACGGCCGGCGGCTATTCCTTTTACCGCGATGCCCGCCTGCGCCGTATCACCCGCTATCGCTACAACAACGTGCCCTTTGATTACGGCGGACGTTATGTCTATCTGCGCGACAACGCCACCGGCCACTTTTGGTCACCTTCGTGGCAACCCACACGCCACCCCTTACAAGACTATTTCTGTCGCCATGGTATGGGGTACACGATCATCGGCTCCACCACCGACGGCATCCGCGCGCAGACGCGCTATTTTGTGCCCCTCGGTGAAAACCTGGAAATCTGGCAGGTCACGGTGACCAACACCCGCACTCAACCCGCCGACCTCTCACTCTTTTCTTGCATCGAGTTTTGCCTGTGGGACGCCAACGACGACGCCACCAATTTCCAGCGCAATTTCAGCATCGGTCAGGTCGAGATCGAAGACCAGGTCATCTACCACAAAACCGAATACCGCGAACGCCGCGATCACTTTGCCTGGTTCGCATGTTCAATGCCCCTGGCCGGCTTTGACACCCAACGCGAGGCTTTTCTGGGCCCCTATCGCGGCTGGGATAACCCCCTGGTGGTCGAACGCGGCGCATCGGCCAATTCGGTGGCCTACGGCTGGGCGCCGATCGGCTCACATCACGTCAGGCTGACCCTTCAACCCGGCGCAAGTCAGGAGGTGATTTTTGTCCTCGGCTACCATGAAAACCCACGCGATCAAAAATTCGACCCACCGAACTCGCAGACGATCAACAAGAAAACGGTCAAGCCGATCATTGCAAAATATGTAAACAAGGAAAATGTAGACAAAGCCTTTGATGCGTTACGAACATATTGGAATGATTTGTTGGGCATTTATCAGGTTGATACCCCCGATGAGCATACCAACCGGATGGTTAACATCTGGAACGCTTACCAGTGCATGGCTACCTTTAACATGTCGCGTTCGGCCTCCTTTTACGAGTCGGGGATCGGGCGCGGACTGGGCTTTCGCGACTCCAACCAGGACCTGCTCGGCTTTGTACATATGGTGCCGGCGCGCGCCCGCGAACGCATTCTTGACCTGGCAGCAACCCAACTTCCCAGCGGCGGCGCTTACCATCAGTACCAACCGCTGACCAAACGGGGGAACAATGCCATCGGCAGCAATTTCAACGACGACCCGCTCTGGCTGGTGCTCGGCGTGGCCGCTTACCTCAAAGAAACCGGTGATTGGAGCATCCTCGATGAACCGGTCGCTTATGACAACCAGCCCGGCTCTGAAACGCCCTTGTACGAACATTTACAAAGATCGATCCAATACACCCTGGATCGACTCGGCCCACACGGTCTGCCGCTGATCGGCCGCGCCGACTGGAATGACTGCCTCAACCTGAACTGCTTTTCCGAAGAACCGGGTGAATCCTTCCAAACCACCACCAACAAAGAGGGGGGTGTCGCCGAGTCGGTCTTCATCGGCGGGCTGTTCGTCCATGCAGCCAAAGAAATGGCGCAAATTGCAGCGCACCGGGCGCAAAGCGCAAACGAAGCGCAGTTTTATCAGGATACAGCCGCCCAAATGGCAGCCACGGTGTTGAAACACGGCTGGGACGGCGAGTGGTTTCTGCGCGCCTATGACTATTTCGGGCGCAAGGTTGGCTCCCACGAGTGTGAAGAAGGCCAGATTTTCATCGAACCACAGGGCTACTGCGTGCTGGCCGGCATCGGCGTGGAAAGCGGCCATGCTGCCCGCGCATTACAAGCGGTCGAAAAGTATCTGGCTACCCCGCACGGCATTGTCCTTCAACAGCCGGCCTACTCGCGCTACTATCTCCACCTGGGCGAAATCTCGTCTTACCCGCCCGGCTATAAAGAAAACGCGGGCATTTTCTGCCACAACAACCCCTGGGTGATGATCGCCGAAACGGTGCTCGGCCATGGCGACCGGGCCTTTGACTATTATCGGCGCATCAACCCTTCGGCACGTGAAGAAATCAGCGATGTTCATCGCTGCGAACCGTATGTTTACGCGCAAATGATCGCCGGCAAGGATGCCCCCACTCACGGTGAGGCCAAAAACTCGTGGCTGACCGGCACGGCGGCCTGGAATTACGTGGCGATCACCCAACACATCCTGGGCGTTCGCCCCACCTATGACGGCCTGCAAATCGCTCCGGTCATCCCCACCGATTGGCCCGGTTTCCAGGCCACCCGCACCTGGCGCGGCGTGACCTATCAGATCGACGTGCGCCGCCAGGGCCCAGGCAACCACGTCTCCCTCATCGTAGACGGCAAGCCAATCAACGGCAATGTGATTCCCCTGCCGCCCAAAGGGACGACCAGGGTCCAGGTTGAAGCGTTGTTGAGTTAGCGTAACTGCAGGCCGTGCCGGTACCCTTCGGACACGGTTTGGAGACCGGCCCGAGCAAAGGATAAATCAAGTATCAATAGAAAGGCGTATCTCTATGACACAATACGGTTATTTCGATCCATCTACAGGTGAGTACGTCATTACCCGTCCCGACACGCCCACCCCGTGGATGAATTACATCGGTCAGGGCAGTTACGGCGGCATCGTCTCCAACGCGGCCGGTGGATATGCCTTTGACCGCGACCCGCGCAATCGCCGCGTGACCCGCTACCGCTACAATGCCATCCCTGCCGACCAGCCGGGTCGTTACGTGTACCTGCGCGACCAGGAAAGCGGCCATTATTGGAGCCCCACCTGGCAGCCGGTGACGCGCGTCAACCTGGAAGCCTACGAATGCCGCCATGGCCCCGGCTATACCCGCATCGGCAGCACCTTCCAGGGCATTCAAGCTGAACTGCTCTATTTTGTGCCTCCCGCCGCCACCCTCCCCCGCAAAACACAAAACGAGATAGGCGTCGAGGTTTGGGTGCTCCGGCTCAAAAACGTCGACCGGCGCCCGCGTCGCATTCGAACCTTTAGCTATGCCGAATTGTCTTATTATAGCGCCGAGATCGATCTGCACAACCTCGACTGGGGCGCACATATCATCGAAACGCGCTACCGTGACGGTGTGCTTTATACCTCCACCCGCTTCCGTCCGACAACCACTTTTTTTGCCGGCAGCCGTGCGCCGGTCGGCTTTGACAGCATCCGCGAGGCTTTTGTCGGCCGCTACCGCGACCTGGGCAACCCGGTGGTGGTCGAAACCGGCACGCCACAAAACACAGAGGCCCCGCGTGGCAACAACATTGCCTCTTTGTGCCACGACCTGATCCTCGCGCCGGGCCAGGAAGAAACGCTCATCTACATCCTCGGCGTGACCGACCAACCGGCCCTGATCGCGCCGACGGTGCAACATCTCGGCAACTTGCAAAACGTTCAGGATGCCCTGGCCGCGCTCAAAGCCGATTGGAACCACTATCTGAGCCGCTTCACCGTCGAAACGCCAGACCCCGACATGAACGCCATGCTCAACGTGTGGAATCAGGTACAGTGCCGGGCCACCCTCTTTTGGTCGCGCTTTGTTTCGGCCTACGAGACCGGCCTGGGACGGGGCATGGGCACGCGCGATTCGGCCCAAGACACCCTGGCCACGGCCCACAACGCCCCCGACCGCGTTCGCACCAACCTGACCACCTTGTGGAAATTGCAATTTCAGGACGGCCACACCTGGCATCAGGTCTTTCCGCTCACCGGCGAAGGCGGCCCCGGTCTGGCCGCCGAGTTCCCCGACTGGCCACAATGGTTCTGCGATGACCATCTCTGGCTGATCCAGGGCACCTGCGCTTACCTGCGCGAAACCGGCGACCTGGCCTACCTGGACGAAACCCTGCCCTATTATGACGGCGGTCAAGACACCGTCTGGCAACATATGCTGCGCGGCGTTCAATTCACCCTGGAACACCGCGGCCCACACGGCCTGCCGCGCCTCGGCTTTTCCGACTGGGACGATACGATGAACCTCGATCACGGCAGCGGCAAAGCCGAAAGCGTGATGGCCGCCCAACAGTTCTGCCGCGTGATGCTCGACCTGGCCGAAGTGTGCGATCACTTGGGCAAAATCCAAGATGCACAACGATTCAGAACGCTCAAAGACGAAATGGCGGCGATCATCAACCGGGTGGCATGGGACGGCGCCTGGTATGCCCGCGCCTACGACGATGAAGGGTTGCCCGTCGGCGTGGCCGGCGAAGAAAAACACCAGATCGCCCTCAACACCCAAACGTGGGCGGTCATCGGCGAAGTGGCGCCGCCAGAACGCGCTCGCCAGGCGATGCAAAGCGCGCATGAGCGCCTGAACACTCGCTTTGGGTTGGCGCTGATGGCTCCGCCCTACGAACAGGGAAACGATCGCGTGCGGGGCACATCCACCTATCCGCCGGGGGCCAAAGAGAACGGTGGCATCTTTTGCCACGCCAACACCTGGGCCATTGTCGCCGCCGCCCAGATGGGCTGGAACGAGCGCGCCTACCAGTATTATCGTCAGCTCATGCCGCTGGCCCGCAAGGACTCGGACTTGTACGCTGTTGAACCCTATGTATATTGCGGTAACATCTGCGGTCCCACACACCCGCAGTTTGGTTATGGACGCAATGCCTGGCTTTCCGGCACCGCTTCGTGGATGTATGTGGCTGCCACACAGTGGATTTTGGGCATTCGCCCCACCTTCAAAGGCCTGCTGATCGATCCGTGCATCCCTGCCGAATGGGATGGATTTCAGGCAACCCGCTACTTTCGTGGGGCGTGCTATCAGATTCAGGTAGACAACCCCAACCACATCGGCAGGGGAGTCAAGTCTGTGGTCGTAGACGGCGAGGTGATCGAGGGCAATATCGTGCCTGTTTTCGAGGCCGGCAGCACCCACCGGGTGCTGGTCGTGATGGAATAGATTATCGGACGTGCTATACCGACGCATAGGGATGCGTCGGTTACGATTTCCGGATAAGCGCTCAAGCCTCGACTCATAGAAAGGTTTCGGTAAAAAGGAGCAAGTTTGACAAGCCCTCGATTTTGCAGTCAATGTGGTGCGCCACTGCACCCCAATACCAAATTTTGTGGCCAGTGCGGGCAGGCCATTCTGCCACTGCCGGCAACGCCGCCGGCAACGCCGTCTCAACAGCCAACGATTCTGTCGCAGCAGCCGGTCTATCCACCTGACCAACCGACGATTCTGTCACAGCAACCGGTTTATCCGCCCCAACAGGCTTATCCACCACAACAGCCGGTCTATCCACCGCAGCAGCCGTTCTACCCGCCACCGGCGTATGTTCCACCACGTCCGCGTCCCAGACGGGGTGGGGGTTGGGGCTGTCTGTTGATGCTCTTTGCGCTGGTGGCCATGCTGGCCTGCGTCGGAGGGTTGTTGTTTTGGGGGCTGACTGCCGCCCGTCGCACGCTGACCCTGGCCGCAAGAACCAAGCTGCTCACCCAGATGGTATCTGCCTCCGGCGGTGAGATTCTGGTATCCAACCCGAACAGCGAGGTCAACGGATTAAAAATCACCGTCCCCGCCGGTGCCTATGCCGAAAACACGCAATTCACCATTTCCACCCGGCCGATCAAAAAGCACCGTTTTGGCGAGCTGTTTGACCCACTCACCCCGCTGATCACGATCGACAACGGCCACAGCCTGGCCGCCGTGCCGATGACGGTCGAAATCCCCATTCGGCTTGCGCCGGACGAATTTGCGATGGCCTTTTTCTGGGACCCTCGTACCGGCAAGCTGGAAGGCATCCCTCTGTTCGACCTGACTGCCAACAAGATAACCCTGATCACCGCGCACTTTTCGGATCTGGTCGTTTCCAGGGTCAAGGTCGACAAACTGGGCAAGATAACGGTCGAGACCGGGTTCGCGCCCGGCGTCGACGACTGGCAGTTCACCAATTACGGTTCGATCATCGCTCCCGGTGGGCACTGCGCCGGACAGTCGATCTCGATGATGTGGTATTATTACGAGAAAAGGCTCGGCGCGGGCGAGCGTCCGCTGTACGGCCGCTATGACAACAACAACTATGGTTTGGGCACCATCGATTTCTACCAGGACGATTCCTGGGGCTACCGGCTGGCCTCAACGGTGCAGCGATCGATCGACTGGGATGCCCGAAGCCGCATCTTGTTCAACGCGCTGGGGCGGGTCAGCGACAGCCTGACATGGCATGCCTTTGCCTATTCGATGGCCCTTACCGGTGAGCCGCAGTACATGGCCATCGGCCGCTATGAAAAGGACGAGAATGGCAATGACGTGCGACGCGGACATGCCATTGTGGCCTACCGCATCGACGGAGACAGCATCTATGTCGCCGATCCCAACTATCCCGGCCAGACCAACCGCACCGTCCGTTATCAGAACGGCGCGTTTTTGCCCTATTCCTCCGGTGATAACGCCAACGACATTGCCGCCAATGGAGCCAAAGCCTATACCGAAATTCGCTATATGGCCAAGTCGGCGCTGGTCGATTGGGAGCGGATCGGCATTGAATATGAAAAAATGTTGGAAGGTAAGGTCGGCGAAGGGCTGTTCCCGGCTTACCTCCTCTCGGTGCAGCGCTACAATGAGAGTACCAGGCGGGCAGAGTGGCAAGTCGATCCCAAGGTGATCGAGATCGATGAAGCGGAGACGGCGTTGATCGGTGAGGCGTATCGCGGCAAGCTGCGCTTTGGCATCGGCATGGGAGCTAACAGCCAGTTTTGGGTCGTGTTGTACGACGGCACAAAAAAGCTCGAAGCGAAACGGGCCGATGCTGACGGCCAGGTCATTTTTGACGTGCCGCTCACCCCCGGTGTCCACGACCTGGGTTTTTACATTGTCAACTTTAGGGCAAAAAACATCAACGGCCAGCAGACCGAATTTTTGTACGACAACGACTTTAGGCGCGTCAAGGTGATCTATGAGCGGCCCGACCTGAGCGGCATCTGGGAGGGCACCTATCGCGTCCAGAATGCCGGCAAGGCGCGACAATACGTCGAGGACGTGCTGGTACAAATTCTGTTAACCACCGGCTTGGCCAAGAGCGAGGCCGAAGCGCGCGCTGTTGCTGCCGAGGCCATCGTCGAAGACCCCAACCTGTACAATGACCGCCCGATCCGCATCACACTTGAGGCCATCGACCCCGAAAAACTGGATCGCTACCAGGCGACGGTGCAAACGGTGGCCGACGATGGCACGACATCGGAAGTGGAGACAGAAGCAACTTTTGAGATGGGAGTATTCAAGGTCGCCTTCAAAGCTGCCGATGGCTCCAAGATGACTTTGACCGGTCAACTCGATGGCCAAAATCGTTTGGTCGGTTCATTTGACATCACCGCCTGGGGCATCGTCAAAAATGCCGTCACCGGTGAATGGGAATTGAAACGGGTAAAATAAAAGCAGTTACATAAATTCAAAGGAGAATGCAAAAATGCCCAAAGCAATCAAAATTACCGTCATCGGCGCAGGCAGCGCCGAGTTTTCCCTGGGACTGGTCAAAGACCTGTGTCTGACACCCAGCCTGGCCGGCAGCCATGTCTCGTTTATGGACATCAACACCGAGCGGCTGGAGATGATCCACAAATTCGCCGTGCGCTATGCCGCCGAACTGGGCGCCAACCTGACCTTTGATCGGTTCACCGACCGCGTCGCTGCACTCCAAGACGCCGATTTCGTGATCAACACCGCGTTTGTCAAGGGACACTATCACGCCCGCGCCACTCGCGAATTGACGGCCAAACATGGCTACTATTACGGCGGCGTGGGGCTGGGAGATTGGTATCAGCTTCGGTTGATGCTCGATGTGGCACGCGACGTGGAAAAAATTTGCCCCAACGCCTGGATCATCCAATCGGCCAACCCGGTTTTTGAGGGATGCACGCTGATGGCCCGTGAGACCGGCGTCAAAATCTGCGGGCTGTGCCACGGCCATTATGGCTATCAGGCCGTTGCCCGCGTCATCGGTCTCAACCCCGAGCGGGTGATCTGGGAAGCGCCCGGCCTGAACCACAACATCTGGCTGACCAAATTCCTCTATCAAACCGATGACGGCACGTTGATCGATGCCTATCCCCTGCTTGACGAATGGATCGCCACCCGTGCCGAAGAATTTTGGCGCACCCACGTGGCCCAGGGCACGCACGACATCCACATCTCGCGTGCCGAAGTGCAACAATACAAGATGTATGGCCTGATGCCGATCGGCGACACGCCACGCAAGGGCGGTTGGTGGTTTCACACCGACCTGGCGACCAAAAAACGCTGGTATGGTGAACCGTATGGCGGCCCCGACACCGAACTGGCCCGTCCGGTCTTTGTCGAACGGCTGGAACAGCGCATCGCCGAAATGACCCGCCTGGCCAATGACCCCAAGGCCAGCATCGCCGAGGTCTTTGGCGCCGAAAAGACCCGTGAACAGCAGGTACCGATCATGGACGGCCTGGTCAACAACAACGAATACTATGCCCAGGTTAACGTGATCAACAACGGCGCACTGCCCGGCGTGCCCGACAACGTGGTGGTCGAGGTGCCGGCCATCGTCAACGCCAAAGGCATCCAGCCGATCCGCGTAGCCGGCCTACCGCCCAAAATCATGTGGGAATGCATCTGGCCTGAATTGCTCGACATGGAACGGGAATTACTGGCCTTCAAAACGGGCGATAAATCGATCTTGTTATACAATGTTTTGCAAAGCCACCAAACGCGCTCCTACGACCAGGGGGTTGCCGTGCTGGAAGATTTGATGGCTATGGAAGGAAACGAAGAATTGCGGGCATATTTCCGATACCCGCCAAACTGGTAGGCCGGGCTGAATCGTGCTCGGGCCGGTCTCCAGACCGTGCTCACAATCTTGCCACACCCAATCATGTCAAACGCCGGGCCTATGCCCGGCCTGGCGTTTGACTAATCCAAAACAAGGGAGAATTTATGATCGGCCAAATATGGCGCTCTGAAATTTGCGAATTCCAGGATGCAAAAACCGGTAGAACGATCAAGCAATTGACCCAAACCGGAAACAACGTGCATCTTTATTTTACAGAAAATTCGTTTGACATTCATCGCAACGAGATCATTTTCGTCTCCGACCGTGCTTCGGGTCAAGATGTCGCCCCGCACGACCACCCGCACTATAACCTGTTTCGTATGAATCTGGACACGGGTGAAATCGTCCAGTTGACCGATGAGCCGACAGCGGTGAACAGCGTGACCAAAACGCCCGATAGCGAGATTGTCGTCTATTCGGTGGGCAACCAGCTCAAGCGACTGGACACCGCCAGCGGCAAAACAACCGTGCTCTATGAAGAAAACGGTCCTTTCAGCGTCGGTGCACCGTCGATTGCCTGTAATCGGCGTTACATTGCTTTTTGCCGCAACGAAAAGGTCAATGCGCCGCGTGGCCCCAATTACACCGGTTTTAAGGAAAGTTTTTACCGTATCAAAGACGGGCGAATCACCGTCGCTTACCTGGACGGTTCCGGGGCGTTCGACCTGTATCGAGACACCCACTGGCTGGGACATTTTCAGTTTTGCCCCGACGACCCGACCATTGCCACCTTTTGCCACGAAGGCCCCTGGAACCTGGTCACCCAACGCATCTGGCTGCTCGACTTTGTTTCTCGCACGGCCAAACCATGCTTCCGTCAAGACGAACAAGACACGGTCGGACACGAATTTTGGACCCAAGACGGGTACATCTTTTTCGATGATCGCGGTCCCGGCCATGACGGCACCATCACGTCCGGCCGCACGCAGGCGGTCGCCACTGATGTGCCGATCAAAGAGCGCGTGATGATCCCCTTTGTCGGCCTCGCCGACCGAAATGGAAACGTCGTCAAACGCATTGATATGCCCTTTTACTGCAACCACTATCACGCCAACCCCGATAACACCCTCCTGGTCGGTGATGATGTGGATGACCTGGTGTTGATCGACATTTCCGGCCCCCGCGCTGTTCTCTCGACGCTGTGTGTGCATGGAACTTCGTGGCACACTCAAAGCAGCCATTGTCACCCTACCTGGAGCTGGGACGGCCGCAAAATCCTCTATGCCTCAGATAAAGGAGGCAAGATCAACCTGTATCTGATCGAAACAAACGACCAATGGCAGGTTAATCCGTGAGCATCCGTTGCATCCGTCTAAATCCGTGTCCCTTTGAATAGACACCATCAATTTCATGGAGATCAAAATGGAATACTTTGCCTCACTCACTTTGAACAAAGGCAAGAATGCATTACCCTACAATCCGTGTAAACTGCTTGATTTTGTGCTGCTCAAGCTGGGAAACGGCGACATGTTTGCCGATGAGACCGGCAACCGTGAAGTGCTGGCTGTGATCTTGGGCGGCCAGGCCACTTTTGAGGTCGGCAAGCACCGTTTTGAAGCGGTCGGCGGACGGCCCAACCCCTTTATGGGCAAGCCACACGCGGTCTATATGCCGGCAGGCCTCGCATACACAATTCACGCCCAAAGCACCGTTGAAATCGGCCTGGTCAGCGCGCCGAGCACCTTGCAAACCGAGCCGTACGTGATCGGCCCAGGGCAGGTCACCAACGGCGTCTGGGGAGCGGCCAATTTCAAACGTTACTATCATCAGATCCTCACCCTGGCCGGCCAGCCCACCTTGCCGGCACAACGGTTGATCGTCGGCGAGACGTTCACTCCCAGCGGCAACTGGAGCACATATCCACCGCATCGTCACGAAAAGGACGACCTGCCGCGCGAAGCCTATCATGAAGAAATGTATTATTTCAAAGTCTCGCCCGCCGAAGGTTTCGGCCTGTGTCATTATTACAATGATCAGGGTAAAGAAGAAAACTTTACGGTGCGCGACAATACGATTATGATGGCCCCCAACGGGTATCATACCGTCGTGAGCGCGCCGGGCTACACAACCTATTATTTGTGGTTCCTGGCCGGTGAACAGCGCATCCAGGCCACCGTCGACGACCCGGCGCTGGGCTGGGTGAGCAAAACGGTGCCCATGCTCAAAGAACTGGGACATTAACGTCACGTTTCACGTCTAAGGATGCCCTATGGACACAAAACTTTGCCGCCCCTGGTTCTGGCAACCCAATCTGACCGTCTTTGTTTCCAGCGCGTGCATCATGATCCTTGAACTCGTCGCCGGACGGATCATTGCCCCCAGCGTCGGCGTATCGCTGTACACCTGGACCAGCGTGATCGGGGTGATCCTGGCCGGAATCAGCCTGGGCAACTATCTCGGCGGGCGGCTGGCCGACCGTTGGGCGTCGACGCGGCTGCTGGGAAGCATGTTTTTGCTCGCCGGTCTTGCCTCGCTTGGCGTGCTCGGCCTGGACCGCCTCGACCTGATGGACAAAGTCGAATGGCCGATTGTGTGGGAAATTTTACTCCTGATCACGGCCCTCTTTTTCGTCCCCTCAACCGTCTTGGGCACCATCTCGCCGATCGTGGTCAAGCTGGCCATGCACGACCTGGATCGGGCAGGGAGCACAGTAGGTAAAATCTATGCGTTCGGCTCGGTAGGCAGCATTGTCGGCACTTTTTTGACCGGCTTTTGGCTGATCTCGTGGCTGGGCACCTACACGATTGTGCTGAGCGTGGCTGCGGTCTTGCTGGCAATGGGATTGTTCTTTCTGCTCAATCACCGGCCGGGCCGGCTCGGCATCGCTTTGCTGGCCCTGGTCGGAGGGACGATTGCCGCCAATCACCTGGGCTGGACAGAAAGCCCCTGCCTGCGCGAAACCAATTACTTTTGCATCAAGGTCCACGAAGAAGAACGCGACGGCAAACCGGTGCGCGTGCTGATCCTTGACCGGCTGGTACACAGCTATTCTTCGCTGGACGATCCAACCCGATTGGTCTACGGCTATGAGCGGGTCTATGCCGAGGTCACAAACTGGTATCACGCCACATACCACACCGACCCGGATGCATTGTTCATCGGCGGGGGTGGATACACCTTTCCGCGTTACATGGAGGCAATGTATCCTAATAGCATCATCGAGGTGATCGAAATCGATCCCGGCGTGACGCAAGTGGCTTATGATTACCTGGGACTGGCGCGTGACACCCGCGTGGTCAGCTACAACGAAGACGCACGAACCTTTTTACACCGCACCCCAACCCGACAATACGATTTGATTATGGGCGATGCGTTTAATGACTTTTCGGTGCCTTATCACCTGACCACCCAAGAATTCAACGAGCGCGTCCACGCCTGGCTCAAGCCGGATGGTCTCTATATGGTCAACATCATCGACGGCTCGTATGGTCGCTTTTTGCGCGCTTATACCCATACCTTGCGGCAAACGTTCAAGCATGTCTACCTTTCTCCGACCATTGAGAATTGGCGCGAATCACCGCGCAGCACCTTTATCCTTGTCGGCACCGACACGCCGCTTGATCTGAACGCCTTTGCACAAGATTCGCTGTTCCTCCAAAACCTGCTCAGCGAAACCGAGGTCGACGCGCTGTTGGCCGAAGACAAATTGGTGATGCTCACCGATCACTATGCCCCGGTCGAACAGATGCTGGCCCCGGTGTTTTTGGACAAAAAGGTCGAGTGAGGTGTGAGGCGTGAGGCGTGAGACGTGAAAGGAGCAACATTCTATGATCCTCGATCCTGCTTTCTTCGATCCCCCCACTGAATTCAGTCTCATGCCCTTTTGGTTCTGGAACGACGATTTGAACGAGGCCGAACTGCTGCGTCAGATCGACGACATGCAAGCACACGGTGTGTACGGTTTTGTCATCCACCCCCGTGTCGGCCTGCCCCGCAGCATCGGCTGGATGTCCGAACGAATGCTTTATTTCGTGCGCCTGGCCGTCGACGAGGCAGCACGGCGTGGCATGTATGTGGTGCTGTACGACGAGGGAATGTATCCCTCCGGCTCTTCGTCCGGACAGGTGGTGGCCGAAAACTCTCGCTATCGCTGTCGTTGCCTGGCCAGGATCGAACTGGATGGCGAAGCCATACCGCCCCTTCAGCCCGACCAGAACCTGGTCGCCATTACAACCCGCATCAACGGGCAACGGATAGCCGTGATCGACCGTCCGGTTGATGCAGTGATCCGTGGCCTGCACTATATCGGTGAGGGACCAGCAGAAGAAACCCCACCCGCCGCCGACCTCCTCAATCCCGAAGCCGTAGCAACCTTTCTCCGGCTGGTCTACGACCGCTATGACCAGGCAGTGGGCGATCATTTTGGCCAGACGGTGTTTGCCATCTTTACCGACGAGCCGGGCGTGCTGGGACGTCCCCGCGAACGCGACGTGTGGCCGGGCACAACAGGCATCTTGACACACGTCAACGCCTTTTTGGGTTACGATTTCACCCCCCACCTTCCCGCGCTGTGGTATGACGATGAGCCGGATGCCGTGCGTTACCGTCAGGACTATGCCCGCGCGATCAATCACCGTTTGGAAGAAACTTATTACACGCAACTTTATGCCTGGTGTACCGATCACGGCATTGCTTTGACCGGCCACCCGGCAACGGGCGACGAGATCGGCCTGGAACGCTATTTTCACATCCCCGGTCAAGACATCGTCTGGCGCTGGATATTGCCGGATCACCCCAGTGCCTTGGAAGGCCGCGAATCAACGCAGGCCAAATGCTCTTCCTCGGCTATGCTGCACCTGGGACGTCGACGCAACAGCAACGAATGCTTTGGCGCGTATGGCCACGAGTTCACATGGGAAGAGATGAAATGGCTGGTAGACTGGTGCTTTGTACGCGGAGTGAACCTCTTGTATCCTCACGCATTCTATTATTCCATCCGCGGCCCACGCCGAGACGAGCGCCCACCCGACGTCGGCCCACACGCGCCGTGGTGGGCACGCTACAAACCGTTCGCCGACTACTGCCGCCGAATGTGTTGGCTCAACACCGACAGCACTCACGTGTGCGAAATTGCCATCCTGGGACAGGCCGATTTCCTGCCCTGGTCGGCAGCCAAAATCTGCTTTCAGCATCAGCGCGATTTCAATTATCTCGAAATGCGCCACCTGTGGGAAGATGCACGTGTTGATCAAGAGGGTATCCACATCGCCGGTATGCACTATCGAGCGTTGATCATCGACGGCATCGGTCATATTCCCGACCGTGCCCGGCCTGCCCTCACCACGTTGGCCCGCGCCGGACGGCTGATCATTCTCGGAAAAGACGAATGGCAATTTGCAGGCGCAGTGATGGTCGATGGGCCGGAAGCGCTGATTGCTGCACTTGATCGGCTGACCGCGCCCGACATTCGAGTTGAACCGGCACAGCCGGACTTGCGGTGTCGGCACGTGATCAAAGGGGAAATTGACTATTACATGCTGATCAACGAGGGAAACAAATCACTGCGTTTTCGGCCACAGGTCAGAGCCAAAGGCCGAATGTGGTGGCTCGACCCCTTTACCCTTGAAGAAACCGCACACGTTCAAGAGATCATCTTGCCTCCTTACACGGCCGGTTTGCTGTGCGTCCGGCAATGAAAAACCCCCGTCGTTGAACAGACGGGGGTTTTCGCAACGGCATCCCTATGTCGGCATAGGATGCCGACCTGCGGATGCCGTCGCGGATGCCGACCTGCGGATGCCGTCGCGGATGCCGACCTGCGGATGCCGTCGCGGATGCCGTGGCCGACGCATCGGATGTCGTGGCCGTCGTGGCCAACGCATCGGATGTCGTGGCCGACGCATCGGATGTCGTGGCCGACGCATCGGATGTCGTGGCCGACGCATCGGATGTCGTGACCGACGCATCGGATGTCGTGACCGACGCATCGGATGTCGTGACCGACGCATCGGATGTCGTGGCCGACGCATCGGATGTCGTGGCCGACGCATCGGATGTCGTGACCGACGCATCGGATGTCGTGGCC
>Ga0209101_1000519_pt1 | contig 31440 bp, 20 predicted proteins | sample ConPoolayeCmetaG_FD_185481 | JGI IMG/M metagenome (GOLD analysis project Ga0209101, IMG submission 185481) | Hot spring microbial mat communities from California, USA to study Microbial Dark Matter (Phase II) - Cone Pool mat layer C metaG... ...
ACAACTCCCGCGTAACCTTGACTGACTGCGCCAAGACCACCAGTACATCGGTATCCGACTGATCATCTGCATCGCCGCGGGCCTGAGAACCAAAAAGAATAACTCCAATAAGATCCTCTCCAAACTTTTGCTTCGCCCATTGAATTATCCGCGGGAGGGAAGATGAGCCGGCTCCCGTGTTCAAGCCCCGTTCAATAAGCCTGGCGCACAACTCATTTAGCGATAGTCCCTGTAAACGGGCAGTCTCCCGCAACTTCTCATGAGTTTCCCGCAGAAGACGCAAAACGAACCTTCCCGATGCTGGCTTCATAGAGAATTATAATATCATAGTACTATGCTTCCCGAAAAGGCCTGGCCCTCGACCATATCCGGCAGGTCTTTGGCTTCCTGATATGAACGGGTATTACGCCAAGATTGCGAAAATCCTGGGTTTTCCGCTTATAAGCCGCAGTGTCGCATTTTCATACAATATTGCGGCCAGCCCGGCTTCTTTTGCAAATCTCCAACCATTCGCCTTGCCAGCGTATTACGCCCGCATTTGTCAAGCGAAGAATAAGACGCGAGAGCGACTCCGGAGTCGCACCGATGGCGGCGGCAATGTCTTTTTTGGAGATAGAAACTTGGATCGGGTTTGCATTTCCATAATGCTCAGCCAAAAAATTAAAAAAGCGCTGCTCAACGTCACATGCCGTCAAATTATAGATCCGCTCAGCCAAGTAACGCTGCTTTCTAAGAAGCATGGCGATAAAATCATCGCGAAACGAACGAGTATCCAAAAGACGCAAGATTTCGCGTCGCGGGAAAAGTATTATCTGGCTGTCGGAAATGGCTATTGCCGTAGCGGGAAACTTGTCTGACTCAAACAAAACAACCTCAGCGAAGACTTCACCTGCCTGAATGGTCTTAAGCACCACTTCCGCGCCGCCTGGAGAAGTTTTAACAAGCTGTACGGCACCTGAAGCTAAAAGATAAAGTGAGTGCCCCTCATCGCCCTCCATAAAAAGAATGTCCCGCTTTTTGACATTGCGGCTGAAGCTAACTGCGGCCAAAGAAGAGCGGCTGGCAGGTGATAAATCTTTGAACAAGGCTGATTCAGACAAAGCCTGCAGGACGTCCATAAAATTTACCTTAATGTATTTAAGAGCTTAGCCTCGGCGGACAATAAAAAACAGCTTTTCTTGATCTAGCTCAATGAGTCACCCCATAAACCTTACGATACTGCAACCCGACTTTCGCTAAAAGCTGATTTAAGCCGACTGAAAGTTGAGGAGAAATATTATGAGCATGTTCTGCTATCAATGCCAACAAACCGCAAATAACGTGGGCTGCACTGCTTTCGGCGTCTGCGGTAAAGACCCCGGCACCGCTGCTTTGCAAGACCTCTTGGTACATGTGGTCAAAGGTATCAGCATGTACGCCCACCGGGCCCGTCGATTGGGTGTCAGCGACAAAGAGACTAACGTTTTTACCCTCGAGGCGCTTTTCACTACCGTGACCAATGTAAATTTTGATCCTGCCCGCATGGAAGCGATGTTGAGAAGGGCGGGGGAAATAAGAGATCGCATCCGCAGCGTTTACGAGAAGGCCTGCCGGCAAAGCGGAGCCCAACCAGAGAACTTAAACGGCGCCGCGACCTGGGTTCCGGCCGTTGACCTAAATGGTTTAATCCGCCAAGGGGAGGGAGTGTCTCTTCGCCTGCGCAAAGAAAACTTAGGCAACGATTTGACCGCTTTGCAAGAGCTTTTGGCCTATGGAATCAAGGGCATGGCTGCTTATGCCGATCATGCCCTGATCCTGGGCCAAGAAAGGGAAGAGGTTTATAGCTTTATTCACCAAGCGTTGGACTACCTAACCAACCCCGAGCCCAAAGTTGAGGAGCTTTTAACCCTGTGCCTGAAGTGCGGCGAGGTGAATCTCAAGGTCTTAGAGCTCCTGGATACGGCCAATACCACTGCCTATGGGCACCCCAAACCAACACCGGTGCGTATAACGCCAGTCAAAGGGAAGGCCATTCTTGTTTCGGGTCATGACCTTAAGGACTTGGAAGAGCTTTTAAAACAAACCGCCGGGTCGGGAATAAACGTCTATACTCACGGCGAGATGCTGCCGGCCCATGGTTATCCGCGGCTCAAAGCCTTTAAACACCTGGTAGGCAATTATGGCGGCGCTTGGCAAGATCAACGCCTCGAGTTTGAAGAGTTTCCGGGGGCCATTTTAATGACCACCAACTGCATCCAAATGCCCAAAGACAGTTACAAGGAACGTATCTTCACCAGCGGCTTAGTGGCCTGGCCGGGAGTAAAGCATATTGCGGATCGTAATTTCCAGCCGGTCATTGATGCCGCCCTAAAGGCGCCAGGCTTTAGCGCCGATACCGCGGGAAAAAGCATTCTTGTCGGGTTTGGTCATGATGCCGTCTTAAGCCTGGCGGGGAAGGTGGTACAAGCAGTTAAAGACAAAGCCATCCGCCGTTTCTTTTTGATCGGCGGTTGCGACGGAGCTATGCCGGGCAGAAGCTATTACACCCATTTTGCCCAAGCTGTCCCGAGCGATTGTGTAATTCTTACCCTGGCCTGCGGCAAGTATCGCTTCAACAAGATGGACTTCGGCGCCATAGATGGAATTCCAAGACTTCTTGATTGCGGGCAATGCAACGACGCCTTTTCAGCAATTAAGATTGCCGGCGCCTTGGCTCAAGCTTTTAACTGCAGCGTAAACGATTTGCCGCTCTCCATGATTCTGTCATGGTACGAGCAAAAGGCGGTTTGCATACTGCTTAGCCTCCTTCACCTGGGAATCAGGAACATCCGCCTAGGCCCTACGCTTCCGGCCTTTGTGACGCCTTCTGTGTTAAATGTGCTGGTGGATAAGTTCAACATAAAGCCGCTCACCACAGTTGAACGCGACCTGGAGGCGGCCTTGGCCGGGGCTTAGAAGTCATTTAATATAATAAAGGCGAAGGCCTGCGCCGGCGCATCCCCCTTGGCCAAACAACAGCGGGACTTATTCGCGCACCATTTCTTGTCCGTCTTTATCGCAGAAGCAGATGTTCAAGACTGGTATTTTCTTTAACTTGCCTTGGTGCAGCAAAATCGCCGCACGGTGCTGGCCGTCACGGATGATATTGTCATTATCGAACATCACCAACAAGCAAGTGGTGTCATAACCATTTTCGGTAAGCGAGCGCACTAATTCCAGATGCTCCTCCGCCGAATGTTGATTTAAAGGATTCTCGTATTGGCGGTAACTGTGGTAAGAATCCTGATCGCCGCAAAGATAGCGGTAAGCCGGGCTCTCCCTGATTGGCGCTATACGGCTGCCTTGCGGCGTATAAAGGTGAACCTTCAACCCTTCCAAGGGGACTTCAAGGCATTCAACGCGCGACAAACGTTTTCCTTTGACAAACCTATTAAAGAAAAGCGGGTCAATCGGCAGCGAAGCGGGATCTTGCAGTATTAGGTAGGGCCGGGCCCTTTCAGCGGACGCAGGCGGAGAACCTCTCGATAACTCTATATTAAGCGGCAGAACAAAAGCTTTGAGCTCTTTTAACGCTCTCTGCTCCACGCCGCTAAGCAGCGCTTCAAAGCCGCTCTTTCCATAGCCAAACTTTTCCTCAAGGTCCGGGCGGTAGTGATCAGCCAGAACCCGTGCGACCACCCGTCCGTTTGCAACCAACGCCACCTCCCAAGGAATGCGGGGATCGTCAACCGCCTGTACCCAACCCCATACCCGTAGGCCTTGCACGTCATCTAGATAGCCGCGAAATTTTGGAGCTGCACCCTCTTTGGCAAAATGCCGCCGCAGAAATTCGCTCCGCGCTTGTTCGGCATGGCGCCGTTCAAAGGCTTCCAGCCCCTCAAAGGCTTTGCAAAGCCGCTGGAAATCAGCCTTTGTCAATTCCACCCTCAAGTTTCGATAGTGAAAGTGGTATGTTCCATTCCGATTCCTTTCAAGAGAAAGCCGCCGCGGCCAATAAAAGGCCTCCGCTTTTTTCAATTTGTGCGAGCCGGGCTTATAGCCACCGAGCCAGACGACGAACTTATTATTAAAGGCCTCCGGATCTTGAGCTTCCTTCCAGCCGGGGTTGGCGCTGCTCCACTCTTCAAACAACTGTTTGAGTTCTGCGGTGTGAGATAAAAATTCTAAAAATTCCCCGCGCGTAAATTCAATCCGCAAATCGCGCAGGTGAAGATGGATGTTTTCCCCGATGTCCACCCAATAATCACCGGCCATCAAGGGCCCGCTCAGATCAAAGCTACGGTGGTAAAGAAGATCAATGTCTCCCATAATTCAAGCAAAACCCAAAAGTTAGATCCGGTCTTTTTCTTTAAGAACGTCTGAAACTATTAAGAAACAAAGCCTATGCTAGCTTAACTCCTTAAGATTGCAAATCACATGCTCTGCACCCCATCCCGCTTTCCCGGCTCTGCCCTTTGCCCTTAATATCGGCCCTATAACTAAGCGAATTTTCGAGGCGTGGCCGGCCGCACGTGCGCTCTTATGAAAATCCAGTTATAATTAACAACGCATGAATTGTAATCCGCTAAACCTCGTAGTGAAGCCAACAGCAGCACTTCTTTGCTTAATTTCCGCTCTGTGGTGCAACTGCGACCATCAGTCGGCTGAACAGCGGGCTACTCACCGTTGTTGCGGACATTCCCAGCGGCAACCACAAGCGCCGTCGCGTAATGTTTGTGCACATTGCCTGGATGTCTCTCTTAATGAGCGGGCAATCGCCGTCGTGTCTCTTCAGCAAAGCTCTACATCGCTTTTGCAATTTCCATCGCAATCAGCGGCGGCCGGATATCTTGTCACTTCATCCGCTGTTATCGATTATTTAAAACCCAGCGTCGCGGAAAAGCTGCATTTAAAGCCGCCCAAGCGGCGTTATTTGCAGCCACCTTCGCGCGCGCCTCCAACCTTTAAGACTTAAGGGTATTAGCTTCAGGCTGCTTCATAAATACGCTTATGATGCAGTTTTCAGCGCAGTATTAAATTAAACTAAAACTAAATTTAACTTTGGAGTTTGATTATGAAAGCAATGTCATGGGTAACGTCTTTTCTACTTTTCGCTCTTACGCCCTACGCTGCTCCCGGCCTTGCAGGAGCCGAGCCTCAAGATTGCAGATGCTGGGAGACAGGCCGGTGCACTTGCAGTGAAGGTTGTAGCTGCGAAGGATGCGAATGTGGGAAATGCGAATGCGATGTGACAGGCGGCGATGAATGCGCCTGCAAGTGTAGGTGTCAAGACGGTAGAGACGATAAGTAATTGAGCCCGAGGCGCTGGGAGCGCTGTTTCTTCACTCCGCCCACAGAGCGGCCAAGTGCCCGGCGCCTCATTTTTCCGCCTTGCTTTATTTTAGCTGAAGTTCCGGTTTCGCGGCGTAATTTATTTTTCGTAAAAGAATATAGCTATTTCAACTGCTTATGCGGCTATCCAACGAGTTTCTCCAAGCCCAATTCACTTAAAGCCCTAAGGAACTACTTCGCATCTCATCTGATACGGGAGTCGCATAAAGCTGCTCCTTCAGTTTGATTCTCTATTTAAAGCCGGCCATCATGCTTAAGCAAATTTCTTTCCTCTCTTTAATCTTTCTTTCCCTCGTTTTATTGAGCGCTTCAAGCTGCGGCGGTGGCGGAGGGGCAGGCAATGATTTCTTTGTGGCTGCCACTATCGACATTGATGCGTATCCAGAAAGCATTTATGTCGGCGAGCGCACTATTATCACAACTTACATCGATGATGTATGTGCCAATGGGGTGGTGGTGAAATTCCGCTATCCACAGAGTCTTCATTATGTGCCGGAAACCGCTTTTCTCGACATAGATGGGCAAATCGTAGACATCGGCCCGCTGTTTAACGGCTTAAGCCGGAAAGATTATTACAATTATTTGGTATTTGTCTTCCCGCAAGAAACTTTCGGCAAGCATCGAAACGGGAAACTCTTCTTTCACCTTGAAGCCGCAAAGATGAACAACGCGGCCCGTGTGGCGGTTGCAGCCACAATGCGCGATACCAACCTACCGGATACTCAGCAATTTAACATTAATGATCCAAAATTCGGCAGCGACACGGAAGTGACAATCCGTATCAAGAGCTGATTGCGCTGCTGGTGCCGGGCTCCTCTTTCCTTGGGACAAGGTCGAGCTGGCGCCCTGGAATAGGGTGATCTGTGGCCTAATCTGCAGAAATTCAGCAACAGAAGATACACCTAAAGTACACCTATGCGTCTCGGCCAGGTAGTCGAGATTCAGCAGGCAAGAGCGCTCTATCGTTAGCTTTTACTTAGTAAACATCTCCCAGGTGTTGACCCTGGATACCTAGAAATGGAAGACTCAAGGCCGTCTTTGACTGGATTCGAGTAGAGATAGCAAATCTTAGCCATAATGGCTTCTTTGGTTAGCAGCACAGGACTATCGCACCCCCGGCATCAATAGCCAAAATTCCCTCGACAGCTCGCTGATTACTTCCCCCTCCTGCTTTTTAGTGCCACGCCTGTGACGCTCACGTAAGATTCTTAATATATAAGCTTTTTTCACGCCCTCCTCATACATGCCTCCCTTGCGGTGACATGATTTATGAGGCAACAGCCCCCTAAAATACCCCGAATCCTTTCCGTTCGGTGACATTATTTATGAGACTAATCGCCCCAACGCAAGAGGCTTGTTACTAAGCGGCCATCTATCGTAGGCTGTCAACAACAAGTTTTGCTCTTTTTCTTTCCCCAAATGTGAGGAGAAGGTTGTTTTACTTCAGTGCAGCTGCCATCCGCAAAACTTGGCGGACGTCGCCTGTGCTGAAGAGCATATGCGAAAGGTTTTAAAGTAGGTCAAGCGTTTGACCACGCATAGGCTCGGTTTAAGGAGTCGCGTGATGACTAAACCAGCTTTATTTCTTCTCTTAGGTGCAGTGGCAATGGGGCAAGAAACCCCCGCTACCCGCTTTGCCACTGACGCGCCACCGCTGGACGAGTTGGCAGCCAAAATAGTGGCGGCTTACGAGGGGCTGGATTCGCTGTATATCGAATCGCAAATATATGAGGGTAAGCGCAACATTAGCGCCACCGAGACTGCCGAGCTCGTATTCGACGAGAAAGCCCCCTTAATTGCCACTGTCAAGTCGTGGATGCGCCCGGCCCATGAACTTCGCACTGAGGTCTACGTCGGCGATAAGCTGGTGTGGGGCATGGTTTCCAAAGCCATGGAACAGGGGAAATCCCTGGCGGTGCAATGGAACCAGAGGCAGATCACCAAGCCATACCCCGCTGGCGGGCTTGATAATGGCCGCGGCTGGAACTTGAATGACGATGTCCCTGGACAATGCGTCCTTGGCTGGTATGTGTTCAGCCTGGTGGGCGGAACAGAAGCCAAGCGGGACACATTGCCAAGTTGGCTATGGAAGGAGCGAATCTCCGGCGGCAAGTTTGAAGGCCACCTGAAGGATGTTGCGGGCTGCGAATGCTACTGCATCTCGTTCGCCCCTGGTAAGTCGGTGCTCTTTAAGCACTACGTCGATCCCAAAACGTTTCTCGTGACTCAAATCGATAAGGTACAGCTGATTCAAACGCCCGGCGGCAAAATTGCCGGGGTTGGAAGTCAGCGCTGGACGTTTAAATATGAGAAAGTAAAGGTGGACCCTAAGCAGTTCGACTTCCCTGCTCCTGGTGAGCGCGAGGAGGTCGAAGCCCGGATACACTAAGCGGGGACGTAGAAAGGAGGTGCCGATGAACTAATCGGCCTGAGTCCGTAGAGATCACGTTTCCTCATTAGGACAACCAACATCACAGAAAGGAACAATCATGAGATTGGTGACAACGTTCTGCGCCTTAATCTTGGTGTGCGCTGCTTTTGGGCAGACGAATGCCGAGGCCGACAAGATGTCGGTGGTGGCCATCACCATCGAAAATGCCGTGATCGTCGATGGCGTATTCGTTGGTGAAAATGGCGTTTTGTGCGTTGACCGTATGGTCAAAGAGCCGGGCGTTGTGACTTATTCGGTCACAGCCGTGACTGACCACTTGCGGTGGATGGTCACGGACATGCGGCCGGACGAGAAAAGTAACGCGCTTAGCCACGCGGGCGCCGCGTGGACCGGACTCCGGGATGGGAAAGAGGTCAAGGGCACAATCCGTGTCTTTACGGAAGCCCCTTTCGATCACCTAACCATCCAGATCAGTGAGTCCTCCGGTCGTGACACTTTGGCCCGCATCGTCGTCCATGTGTCACCGACAGAGACGAACTTGCATGCTGTTGCAGCCGTGTGGCCGTTTAAGGCCTACTGCGGCTGCAACAATCTAAACACCCTGTGCGCCTCAGACAGCCACTGTACGTACAGCTCGGCCTGTCCTAGTACCCCGGGACAGGTTTGCCACTGGTACATCATATTCGATCCGTGGACTGTGCAGGCCGTAGTGGAGTGAAGTGGTCAAATGTGATAGTGGTTTGCGAATCCCGCAATCGCTGACTCATTCGACCCCATGATCGCTAAGAGAGTTGGGTTGGGTATGGTGTTGGCCGAGATCAGCTATGGGCTCGGTCCGGACCAACACCCGAGCGAGGTCTTATGCACAACGCATATGCTCTTCGCTCCCATTTGGGGGAGCAGTATCTCTTTAATTAAGGCAAATCGGATACTTAATATAGGCATTGTTTGCATCCGCTAGAGCCGTAGTGCCAAGCCTTTTTGTGCAACACGCAAATGCTATCCTGGCTCCTACAGCTAATTCACCACCGCCAATATTCTATAGTTAACGGCCAGAAATCCGGGCTATGCTCCACAACAAAGCAAAGAAGCCCCCTTGAAACGGTGTCATGTTCTTTTTCCACTGGAACATCGAAACGGGAAACTCATCTTTCATCTTGAAGCCGGCAAGATGAATAATACGGCCCGTGTGGCGGTTGCAGCCACAATGCGCGATACCAACCTGCCGGATACTCAGCAATTTAACATTAATGATCCAAAATTCGGCAGCGACACGGAAGTGACAATCCGTATCAAGAGCTGATTGAAGATTCTGTCAGCAAGCCCCTACTAATCTGCAGATAAACTTTCGCTCGCTAGCCTCCCGCGCCGCTCTAATCTCTTGAAGCCTTCGCGCAATAATGCGCTTCACCGCTTCCAGGTCTTCCGCCGCCACTCTGATGTGAGCCCCGGTAAAACAGCGCTGAAAGCGGAGCGGACAAAGGGCGGCTGCCGCTCGGTCATAGTTCTCGTGTCTTCGTGTCTGGTGCCGGGCTCCTTTCGTGTCTGGTGCCGGGCTCCTTCGTGTCTCGTGTCTCGTGTCTGGTGCCGGGCTCCTTTCGTGTCTGGTGCCGGGCTCCTTTTAGTGAGCTAGGGCCGGTTAGGGTCGGTTGGTGCTCTGGGAGTGGGTGATGTCTGCGGGAGATCTGTGGGAATTCGGTGACGGAAGATACACCTATGCGTCTCGGCGGGCTAGCCGAGAGCTGGCATGTAAGGATGTCTTAGGGCCTGAGGCCCAAATTTAATATCTCTGCCCTTTTGGGCAGCGAGGGCGGGTAAAACCCTAAAGGATACGGAAGCGAAAAATCTCCTTTTTTCCAAAGCTGATAAACTTCACGGCGTAATGTCGAAGCCTCTCTAACCCAAGCCAAGAAGGCCCGGCGTAGGGGCTTATCTTCGCAGATACACAGCATGCGCCGACCGTGGCGATGGGGAATATAGTTTGGATCAAAACTGCTCTCTAACAGACACTGCCGTCCAATGACTTTCCGGCCTTGCACCTGTCTTACAGACTCATAGTGCCGTTCCCGCTCGGCTACAGATTCAATGATGCTACGGTTAATCTGCTCCCTTTCTTCTGCTGGTATACCTAGGCAATCCATCCAAGCATCAGGATATATGCTAAAAGTCAGCATCGGCCCAGCTTCAGTAGGCATAGAGCCCTTTTCAACTATCTTTCTAATTACCGGACGTCTCAACCAAGGTCGCTCCATCGTTAGTTTTTTCTTGGTAAACATCTCCCAGGTATTTAACCCTGGATACCTAGAAATGGAAGCCTCAAGCCCGTCTTTAGCTGCATTCGAGTAGAGATAGCTAATCTTGTCCATCACCGCCCCTTTCGTCAAAAGCACAGGACTATCATACCCCCGACACCAAACAGTTCTCTTTTTTCTCCCTAGAAAGGCATTAATCGCATGAGCCGACTCAGTTTTTAGCCGCTCCATAAACCCCTTAATATCATCCGGGTCATCAACTACTACCAACATGTGAATATGTGTTCCTTCCACAGTCAAATGACAAACCCGAACAGGATGCAAGGTCTGCGCTCTGGCTAAAATACTTTCTATAATTAACCTAAAAACTAAAATCGACGGCAAAAGAATACCCTCTTCTATACTGGTAGTAATGAATAGTACCGTGCCATGAATAACCACTTTCGGCGGACGCATGATAAACTAACCCCCAATATCCAAACTAACAATTAACTCCCTTCATAGACTTAATCGGCACCTAGGCAATTCCGTTGCCTGCCACCAGAAAAGTAGCCCAGCACCAGAGGCGAAGTAGCCCGGCACCAGAGGCGAAACCAGAACCAGAAAAGTAGCCCGGCACCAGAGGCGAAAAGTAGCCCGGCACCAGAGGCGACCAGAGGCGAAACCAGAGGCGAAGAGGCGAGAAAGTAGCCCGGCACCAGAGGCGAAAACCAGAGGCGAAGAGGCGAGAAAGTAGCCCGGCACCAGAGGCGAAGAGGCGAAAAGTAGCCCGGCACCAGAGGCGAAACTTACGGCACGGGCTTGACCATAGTTGGCACCACCGGAGCGCTGGTCGAACTTGAAGTTGAAGTTATAGTTTCCTTTTCCTTCGGGCAATCAGGTATGGGAGATGGTGTAGGGGGGCAGACTATAACCGGACACTGCACTGGATCACTAACATCTACAGGCCAACTTTTATACTGATGTGCAATGGTTAGTTCGGGATGCATAGCACAATCCTGCTCCTCCGGCGGCAAGCCTTCCGGCAGAATTTTTACACTGTCGCATTGGGTGTCGCTCGCCTTGCCCTTACAAGTTTCAAACCAGGGGAAATGCGCAACACCAGGAAAACGTTCCCCACAATGTTCGCCGATCTCGCTACCTGGCCCTTGAGTATAGCAGTCTCTTTGAAAGACGCCTTCCTCCGCCGTGCAACCGTTTTGCATGCAGTAAGTGACAATACTTTCACCGCGTTTACATTGGCGCGTTTCGATCCGAGGTTTACAACACACTACTGGCGGATTACACGGAATACGAATTTCAATTTCATTACCGCCCGTCCCTCGAATGCCATTGGTATAAAGCCAAGGAGCAGTGTTAGGAGAAATCGTCTTATCGGCCCAGATCCATTTTTTGCTGGCTCCGCTGTTTCCAATAAGTTTAATACCGTTTGGGGCCTGTCCTGTGATCTTAACCTTTACGTACCAAGGCCAATCGCTTTGGTCGGCTCCGTACCGGTTTCTTAATTCGCCCGGCGAGCTGTTGGACCAAATGCCGCTATCCAAGGTCCAGATATCTTCCGATAGCTGAAAGCTAGCCCCCTCGGCCGTAAGCTGCGGGCTTCCGCCCTCTACGAACTCTTTAGCGGTACTCCGTCGCTTACGACAGTTCTCAAACGTGACCTCAATGTCACTGTTATCAGGGTCCACCTTAGAAGAAAAGCTCGCGCTAAAGCTCTTGCTGTTTGAGCTAAAACCCGCAGACGATACATGCGGAGCCAATTCCACTGAAGTATTCGGATCCCCTCCAAGTGAGGCAGCGTTATATTGCCGCCATCCACCTGAATTATATTCGGTATGACAACTCTTTAATTCACCAAACACCCCATAGGCACCACGAATTGTAACTGAATCCTGCACGCCCTTAGTGCAACCAGGTACAGGGTATTGCTCCTTATCAACGCCACAAGCCCCAGCACTTGCCGCACCTTCCCATGGCTCGTTGTATGGTGGAGGTGGGGCGCTGAGAAGCTTGCAGTACAACCTGTCTCCCTGTACATCTTTAGCTAAGATCTCATCATCGCATCTCTCCGGATCGGGGTAATTGGTTTCAATGGTTTGGCCAACAAAATCCATGAAGCTTCCTGAAATAAGAGGAGCCAACGGCGGCACACGTCCACCGTAACATTGGGCAGTAAGGACAATGGCCTTTTTCCCAAGGTTTTCGAAAAGCTCCTTGTAGGCATAAATAGCACAGAGTAGATCTGTAGTTCCCGCCAAGGCATCATGTTCACCGACAATGCTAATGGAATGACTCGGATCCATGTAGTCATAAGGCTTGCTAGTGCAGTTTATACTATTCGCTCCTTGTAGTTGCAGCTCTTGCGCTGTCTTCTTCAGAGCTTCGCAGCATTCTTTAGTGACGGAAACGTTGGGGTAACTTTCATAGGCCGGGAAATTGTAAACCTGCAGCAACATGTCGCCGCCTGGGGCACCGTGCGTGTTAAAAATTACAATTTGCGATTCCTTGACCGCTTTGAACATGCTTGCCAGAGTCGAGCCCCGAGGCTGCCGTGCCCGGCCGTCGATCATCACATAATCTGCCCCGCTGTAACCGTAAGCCTGTGCTTCAGCCCGGAACTTCTCAAAGCCGCCAACGGCATAGGCATGGTTCCGGTCGCGTCCCCAGACCACGGCTACTTTCTTGTTACAAGGGGTAACGCGCCCGGCTAAATACGGGTCGTCACACGGGTCAGCGCGCAGATCGAGGTTTAAAGGCTCAGGGGTAGGGGTAGGAAGAAGAAGCGAAAGATAGGCCCCGTACCCAAGCGCTTCAAAAAAGGCAAAACGCTTTTGCGCGGGTGTTGGATCCACCAGATCTGCCACTTTTTGTAAGGCCATTCTCAGAAGCAGGCGGTCAAGCCCCATAAAGCGCCCATGCGGGCGAGGAAAGATCAACACCCTTTGAAGATTGGAAGCTAACCCCTGAGCTACGATGGCCGCTTCTTCAGCAGCGGTGGCGTAAATGTTCACAAGCTCCAAAGGCAGTTTGATATCCGGCACCTGTACGCTAGGCGTGTCGGGAAAGAGTTCAATCCCAACTTTGCCCTCATCCAAAGCAACCCAATAGTCTTGGATGATGCCTTGGTTCTTTAAAGCCTCCAGATAGTTAGATAACTCCTCAACTACACCAGAAATAAGCACATAGTCCAGGCTAAACTCTCCCGGTTGGTGAATAAGATAAGCATTACGCAAAAAGAGCGCATAACGACAGCGCACATTCTGTTGAAGGACTAACGCCAGATTGAAGGTATAGCGACTGACCGGCTCTTCCGAGCAACTCAGAATCCCACTCCGATTCGTAAACCAAATGTGCTGAGGAGGACTAAACAGATTGAGAAAAATCTTTCCATCTTCATCCCCTTCCATAGTATAAGAAGCGGTGGAATCATAAAGCGACTGTGCAGTAATAAAGCCACCAGCTTCAGGCCCAAAGAAAGCTTCTAAGCCGGCCAGCATGGCGGCAGCGTTCAGGTTGTGCCATAAAACACGGCGGCTGGGCACCAGTGGCCCCTGCATTACACCGGCTCGAATAAGGCCGTTATACAAATTCATCAGCATGCTTTCATGTTCGATAATAAGCGGGTTCTCTTGGTCGGGAACCGGCGTAGATTGATCAGGAGCTGAAGTGGGGTATGGCTGTGCCACCGCCGGCAAGGTTATCGCCAGCAAACCCAGCATCGCCGTCACTGTCGTTAACCACCATAACTGACAGGCTGATTTATTATAGATTTTCATCTTACCTCCTAGCATTCACACTTCAAAACCAGAACTATGGCTCGGACAACTGAGAGCGCGCTTCAATGGCCTTCGTGACGTCAAAGGCTGAAAGCTTGGTTGAGCTGCCGGTCGATTCTTGAACCGCAACACAAAGAGTTGATAATGCTTCCATCGCCTGAGCGAGACTCAGCTGAGACCAAGGCGGTTCAGCAAAGGCTTGCCTTTGAAAACGCTGCGCAGCACCGAGACCGTCTGTGACCGGGCAACTCTCCCCCGAAATCCCGAGAACGCCAGCCCAAAGTTCTGCTGCACGCCACATCCGTGGCCCGTAAACCAACTCAGCTGCCCGTTTGACTTCTGTTTTCGAAACATCGCCACGGCGGGCGGCTTTTGCCAAGTCCAAAATTAACGGAGCTGTCTCACCGGGGCCGTCTTTATGCTGAGCATAAGCTTGCGCCACAAGGAAACGAGCGATTGGTTGTTCCAATTTAGAAAGAACTTCTAACATCATAGCGGGATGGCCTTTAAACTCCTGCACCAAAGCGTATGGGTTAAAACCCTGAAAGGCCAGGCGTATCTGCCAGTAGTCGATAAAGCTTATGGCTCCCTGACGCTTTGCTCCTTCTAACCGGTTGATCCAGAATTCAGCAGCATGCTTAATTCTCGCAAACTCGTAAGGACGTAGCCTATACAAAATCTCTAAAGCAGCTCTGCTATCTACAAATTGGTTGGTAATGGTGGCACTCAATCCCTCCACAGCCTGCCGGTACAAGTCCGCGCTCCTTGAGTCAGTACCATTTAATGCATCTACCAATGGCTTGGTGTCTGAAGTGGTAGGCCCTAGGCGCTGCAAGAAGAACTCTCGGCTCTCAAAGATCTCTGCATACTCAGCCGCTGAAAGGCCGTTCAATATTCGTAGAGCTTCGGCGACATTCACATTGTTTACAGAAATAGCTTGTGACAAGGCCTCAAATGCATCATTAGGGCAATGTTGTGCTCGTTGGCCTAAGGACTGCCTTCCAGCATTACCCTCTTGTTCTGCCGGCCTTGACTCAGGTTCAGCAGTTAAAGGTCCAGTTTCAGGCACTTGAACACATTGAACCGGCATTGGGTCGCCATTCCCAAAAACAAATTGTGCCGCAAAAGACCCTATCCTTTGAGAAAAACTCGCCGCGTCAAGCCTCAGCGCGTCCGGCTGCATATGAGCCAACGCCTGTTCAGGCACTCGCCAAACGACGCCTGGCAGATTGACCCGATCAACTAAAGAAGATGTGTGAATACCGGGCTGAGAATCGTCAAGCACTGGCACTTTTCAAGCTCCCCATTAAAAGGATTTGCCACTTTCCTAACTTTAACCTAAGCAAGCATCCGTAGAGAGACCAGAACCTCCTAAGGAGGAACCACCGTCATACGGAATATACTCCCAAGGCCCTCGAATAGCAAACTCTCTCTTCACAAATTGCCGGGCATAAAATGCCACTTAAAGGCCAAGCGAATGACTAGAACGATAACATCAAAGAGCAGCAAAGAGCAGCATTTGGAGACGATAAGGCCTTAATATCTGAATCGAAATATACACAAAAAAAGAGCAATTCTTGGTGAATTCTGCAAGGTTTATCATTATCACGGCAAACATGCGATTCCACTTTTAGGCAAGAAAATCCATAAGCTAGCTCGGTGCAAGCTCAAAGACCTAAAGAAGCGAGAAACGAAGCATCAAGTTCCTTCTTCGCCGGTGAAAAGGCAACAAGTTCCTTTCTCCTCGCCTATACTCACGACGAGAACAACGGAAGGAATTCAAATACGTCTACTGCGTTGTGTTTAACAAAGATACACGGGGGGAGTGCAGAGATTTTTCCTGCTCCTCAAGAATCGCTCTCTCCCACGCATCGACGGTAATATTAACCTCTCCCCGAGCAACCTTAGCCTTCACACTCTCCCCCCAGCGCCTGAAATCAGTAACAAGGACAGCGGGGCGCCGAGCTTGCAAGGTTAACGGTGATGTGATCCACTTAAAATAATCCATAAAATCGACCACAGCCGCCGTCAGTAAAACAACAACAAAAATGACATGAACTACCACTCGATGAACACGGCTCGTACTGAGGCTTGCCAGCACTGTCATGCCATAAGGAATAAAAGCATACAGAACTCCGGCAGCATGTATGCCACGAGCGGCATCCGGGCTAAAGGTGCTGAACAACTCAGGGGGTGCCAACGTAAACAAAAGCAGCAATACAAGGTACGAGTAACGAAAGGCGGCCACCACCAGCCCGATCATGAAGAAAGGGAGAAGCAGTCTATTGACGATACCTCTATCTACGGGCAGATAACGCACGTTAACCAAGCGAGGCCTCTGCGCTTGGGCCATCGGGCGGGGTTCAAGTACGATTGAGCGATTGTCGCCAAAGCTATATGGCGCCCATAGAATAAATCCTCGAAAATTCCTTAGCACGTTTTCTTTGAAAGCTTCTAACGGATTTTCGGTAGAATATATTGATACTGCACGGATGCGATGAAAGGCGCGCAAGTGTTCCCGACCAAGGACTAAGAGGTGCGGTGCTGCAACAATTAAGAACACCGCGAGAACCAACAAACCCTCTGTCAGTATTCGAAAGGAACGCTGCCGCGCACTTTCCAAGAGGAATGGCAGCATGGCGGCGACAATGAAAAATTTTCCTGGGTGATAGCAATAGAATCCAAAGCTTGCTCCTAATACGATGAAGAGCAGGGCATATCTTTTCGAAGAGTTAAAATAAAATCTTTGCAGTATTCCAAACGCCAGCATCAACAGAAAAAATGCCCCAAAGATATTTTCCCAGCCATCACGTGAGAAGTTCAGCACCCATGGATTAACACTAAAGGAAAGACCCGAGAAAAATGCTACAACCAGGCTTCCGGTCAAGATGTAGAAAAGAAGGAAGGCCATAACCACCGTCAAAGCGCCTATCAAGGCACTCATGAAGCGCAATCCAAACACCGACTGGCCGAAGAGTTCCCAAGACCAGCCAATGAGATATGCGTTTAGCGCCGGCGCTCCGTTCCAGTTCAGGCTAAAAATGTGGCTTAATCCATTTTGCTTAAAGCGAAGATAGGTCACTAAGGTATCGCAGGCATCGGGATTAACATTAGCAGGGATATCACCCAAGTAAATTAAACGCACTGCCGATGCTATGGTAAAAAGAGCGGCGACAAGCCAAGGGAGGCGGTACCGTAACATAACCAAACCTTGCCCCTAATGAATACCTCGAATACGTTTAGCGCCGTATCTCTATAAGCTATCTCATAAATGCCATCCATGGCATTTATGAGTCGCGCCAGGTTTTAGCGGGAACCCCCGCGCACCCCGCCAAAACCGCGCTCCACCGCCCTCGCTGACGCTCGGGCGCTGCGGCGGCCCATTCGTGGCCGTCCTAGCAGCGGTCTGATAAAAGTATTTATGAGACAGCTTCTAGGAAAAATACCACCCCAAAAGACCTACCCCCCGTCTCCACCTTCCCTCCTACAACTTCCCAGCTCCTTTTGGATTTGCTCGATACGGCGGTTCACAAGCTCTTGGTATTTTTCCAAATATTCCTGATTGGTGGCTTCGAAACGCAACACCAAAACCGGCTGAGTATTAGAAGCTCGCACCAAACCCCAACCATGCTCAAAGGTTATGCGCGCGCCGTCAATTGTTTCAACTTTATACTCTGGAAAAGCGCTCTTGGCCCTCTCCGGAATTTTAAACTTTATGGCCTCCGGACAATTAACCCGAATTTCCGGCGTAGCCACCATAGGCGGCAGATCGCTAAGCAACTCTGAGACCGGCCGATCGGTCTTGCTGACAATCTCGGCAAAACGCTGCGCAGCATAAATTGCATCATCATAACCATAGTAACGGTGCTTGAAAAACATATGACCGCTCATCTCGCCGCCCAGCTCGGCGCCGGTTTCGTAAAGTTTGGCCTTAATCGGGGAATGCCCGGTCTTCCACATGATTACATTGGCGCCGCGCGAACGAAGATCTTCAAAAAGGCGGGATGTGCATTTTACATCGCCGATAATCGTAGCGCCCGGCACTTGAGTGAGCAGGTCCCGCCCGTAAATCAAGAGCAGCAAATCGCCGAAAATGACTTGACCTTTTTCATCCACCACCCCGATACGATCCGCATCGCCGTCCCAGCCGATGCCGAAGTCCGCCTTTGTTTTCCGCACCGTCTCCATCAATTGCTCAATATTTTTCAGGACCGTCGGATCCGGATGGTGATTCGGAAAGCGCCCATCCGGTTCACAGTAAAGCTCCACCACTTCAGCCCCCAAGGCCTTAAGCACCGCCGGCCCAACCATCCCTCCCACGCCGTTTCCAGCGTCCACCACGATCTTAAGCTTACGGCGGCCCATATGAGGCTTGGAATTCTGAATTAAAGCACCAATATATTCTTCCTGAATACCGGCTTCCAAGACGGCGCCGCGCTGTCTTGATAGACCCTCACTTGTTCCGGCCAACTGCCTCATCCGTTCTCCCAGCTCCTGTATTTCCGGACCGGACAAGGTACGGGTCCCAAGGCATAACTTGAAACCGTTCTGATCCGGCGGATTGTGGCTGCCGGTTACCTGAATGCCTCCATCCAGTTTTTCGGCAAATAACGAAAAATACAGCTGTGGGGTGGGTCCCATACCGGTCAAAAGAACATCCATCCCACCTTCAGACAGCCCCTTGGCCAGCGCCTGCGCATACGGTTTGGAACTGAGACGGCAATCATGGCCGACCGCTACGCGCTTTCCGCCTTTTTCCCAGACCAAATCAGCAAAAGCCTGGCCTAGAAGATACGCAAACTCCTCCGTCAAGTCCTGACCCACCATCCCTCTAATATCGTACTCCCGAAAAATAAGCGGATTAATTTTCATCAATCGCCTCCTACCCAGGGGATTAAATCAAATCTTCCTGTCCACCGAATGCGCTTTCATCAAATCATTGGAAAAGAAATTTTCCACCTGACTTTCCAACTTCCGGCGCTCAATATTCTTCCTTACTTCTTGATATAACTCTTCGCTCTGCTGATCCTTTTCTACAAACCGCTTTTCCAAGAAAAAAACCCTTAGACCGTCCGGCGACTCTACAACCGGGCTGATCTCGCCCTCCTTCAAAGAAAACACTGCATCGAAAAGAGCTGGATTCAAATCCTCCTCGGCCACTACTCCAAGCAATCCGCCCTCGCCGGCTTCCGGCCCGTCTGAATATTCTTGGGCCAGTTCAGCAAATGACGCCCCTGCCTTAAACTTTTCACGCAGCTCCGCCATGCGCGAGCGGGCCTGCTCTTGCGAGCGGCCGGCAAAAGCGATCACAACCTGCCTAAGTTTGACTTTGGAACCCGACTTCGAGAACTCTGGATGCTGGCGCAAATACTCTTCAATTTCTTCCTGCGTAACACCGACACTGGAATGGACCAACTGAGCGGTGAGCTTGCTCTTCAAGATCTCAATTTTTATTTGCTCCTTATAATCATCCACATCAATGCCTTGCGATCTCAAAGCCTGCTCAAAGCCATCAGGCGAAAGCAAATTTCGCCGCGCCACCTCATTCAAATAGGCCTTTAATTCATCTTCCCCGACTTTGAGCTTTCTCTGTTCAGCCTCGGCTTCAATCAACCTCTGTGTTATTAGGACATCCAAAACCCGCCTGGCCTCCAGATCCAAGGCTGCTTCTTCCAGCGACAACCGCCGCGGCGGCTGTAAGCGCCGGCAAACTTCATAAAGTGTAATGGGCTTCCCGTCGACACTGGCCAAAACGGCATTAAGTTGAATTTCCTCAGCGGAAACCGCCCGTTTAAGGGCTTTCTCCGCCAATGCCGGCCAAGCGCACAAAGTAAGACCGGCGAAGAAACAGGCCAAGACAAGCGTTCTAAAATACATGCCTGAATACTAGAGGGTCGGCACTCTTTTGACAAGCTGAGCGCTTGTTATTCTCAAAGACATTTCATAAGTATTTATGAGACCGTCCCCCGAGAGTACAATGACAAAAACCTGGCTTGCGGAATAAGCGTGGCAGAATCTCTAGGAAAAAAGCTTGAACACCGCATCCTCCAGGATTATGGGCAGAGTTCCCGCCTGGAGTGGCTGGAAACCAACGGATTGGGGGGCTGGGCCGGCTCGTCCGTGAGCGGAGCCCATACCCGCCGCTACCATGGCTTATTGGTAGCGGCTCTTAATCCGCCGCTCAACCGGCTTGTTCTGCTGTCACGCCTGGATGAAACCGTTTGCTTGGGACCTCTGCGCTTTGAACTAGGCTGCAACCAATTTCCTGGAACAATCCATCCCCAAGGGTTCTGGCGCTTGAATTCTTTTACCTGGGATATGTTCCCCGTCTTTGAATACAAAATCGGCGGCATTGTCCTTAAGAAAACCGTAGCGGCTCTGCGCGGTGAAAACACGACTCTAGTGCTCTATGAGGTTCTATCAGCAACGGAGCCGTTCGGCTTCGAACTCCAGCCTTTCATCGCAGCGCGGGATTTTCACTCCTTGTCTCACGCCAACGATACGATTGACGACCAATGGTCGCTCAGCAACGGTATCTGGTCGGCTACCCCCTATCATGGCCTGCCGGCCATCAATATCAGCGTGCCCGGCGCGCATTTCGAGGAGCAACCCGATTGGTACTATGACTTTGAGTACCAGCGTGAAGCAGAACGCGGCTTCGAATTCAAAGAAGATTTGTTCAGCTACGGCAAGTTCAAACTTGACTTGAACCCAGGCGGAAAGCTGGGAGTTATCGTCTCCACCCATCCGGCAGCCGGCCGTAACGCGTTCGAGCTTTTTGAAAAAGAGGCGGCGCGGCGCCGTGAAGTTCTAGCGGCTCTTCCAAACGCCGATGGCTTTGCGAAAACTTTGGCCTTGGCGGCCGACCAATTTATTGTACAGCGCGGAAACGGCCGGCGAACCATCATAGCCGGCTACCCCTGGTTTACAGACTGGGGACGCGACACCATGATCGCCTTGCCTGGGCTTTGTCTTATAACCAGACGTTACGAGGACGCCCGGCAGATCTTCCGTACCTACCGGCAGAGCCTGCGGCACGGTTTAATTCCCAATTATTTCCCCGACAGCGGTGCCCAACCGGCATACAATACGGCCGATGGCAGTTTGTGGTTTTTTATTGCCATCCAAGCATATCTTGACTGCACTGGCGATGAGCGTTTTGTAAAAGACGAGCTTTTAAGCTCGCTTCTCGAAATTATCAGCGCTTACCGCAACGGCACGCATTTCGACATCCATATTGAAGCCGACGGCTTGTTATGGGCGGGCGACAAAAATACACCCCTAACGTGGATGGACGCCAAAGTTGGCAACGAACCCGTTACACCGCGCTTGGGTAAAGCGGTGGAAATAAATGCACTCTGGTACAACGCCCTGATGGTCGCCGCAGAACTATGTGGAAAATCCGGCAATCAGTCCTCACGGCAAGAGTTACTCGCAGACGCCTTGCGGGCAAAACAAAGCTTCAGCCGCGTCTTTTGGAACCGAGAGAAGGGCTGCCTTTACGATTATGTCAACCGCCGAATTAAAGATGATGCCATTCGCCCCAATCAGATATTGGCCATCGGCTTGCCCTATCCGCTTTTGGAAGATGACTATGCAAGAAGCGTCTTAAAGACTGTGCAAGACAAACTTCTCACTTCTTACGGTTTACGCACCTTGGAACCCGGCCATGCTGATTATTGCGGCCGTTGCACAGGCGGCATGCCGGCTAGGGATTACGCTTACCATCAGGGCACCGTCTGGCCTTGGCTGCTCGGCCCGTATGCCGTGGCGGTCAAGCGTTACGGCAACACCGAGAACAAAGAACGTCTCGAACGAGTATTTGACAACCTAAAGATCCATCTCTTTGAGTGCGGTCTTGGCTCAATCTCTGAGATTTTTGACGGCGATGAGCCCTATACCCCACGCGGTTGCCCCTTCCAGGCCTGGAGTGTGGGAGAAGTTCTTAGGGCTTACTTGGAAACACGGCCTGCGGCATGAAAAGCCCGCACCTAAAGACGAAGGTGAACTGCCGTACTATTTTCCGCGCTTGGTTGCCGCTAACGGCAACCTGGCTTTTAATGGCCCTGGAATTACCCTTTGTACAAGGAATTGTGGCGCGAAGTCAGCGCCCCGAGGTGAACTTGGCCGCTCTCGGTGTAGCCTTCTCATTGATATTGATTTTCGAGTCGCCGGTCTTCCTGCTCACCAGTGCCTCAACCGCCTTAGTTGAAGATCAGAGCTCTTACAGAAAACTTAGAAACTTTACCCTGGCCTTGGCTGCCTTTCTCACCCTGATACTCGGCATATTGTTGCTGCCTTCGCTCTTTTCCTTCTTGGCGGTAAAAATTCTTGGTTTACGGGCCGACATCGCCCTTGCCGCACACCAAGCAGCCTTGCTGCTACTTCCAGTTCCAACTTTCGTCGCTTACCGCCGCTTCAACCAAGGGATACTTATCCGCCACAATCTAGCCGGCCGGGTGGCCGCCGGCGCGCTCATTAGGCTTGCAGCAATGGCGCTCCCGGCCATCATTCTTTACTGGTGGTGCCGGCCGGCCGGCGCTACTCTAGGCGCCGTCGCCCTCTCATCAGGAATGATTATGGAGGGCTTGGCAAGCCGCCTCATGGTCAATAGCTCAATCAGCAACCTACACAAAAAACCGCCCCTTATCCATTCGCCGCTGACCTACACTTCAACATCCAAATTTTACTTTCCCTTGGCGCTAGTGGGCGTAATTACCACCGCCGCTCAACCGCTTATTACTTTTTTTCTCGCTCGCGCGCCGCATCCAGTTGAATCGCTCGCCGTTTTGCCGGTGATAAACAGCACCACCTTCTTTTTTACCGCCTTTTCCCTTTCCCTGCAGGAGATAATTATAGCGCACCTGGGAGATAAACACGAAGGCTACCGGGCCCTAAGACGATTCGCCGGACGCCTGGGAATACTCCTTTTTGCTGTACTGATCCTCTTACTCTGCACCCCTTTGGCCAAGCCGTGGTTCGTTCACCTTTACGGGCTGACCTTGGAACTAACTTATTTCGCCCTCACACCGGCCTTCCTTACGCCGCTCTTGCCTCTCTTAAGCCTATTGACCATTTGGCAGCGGGCTGTCTTAATACGTTCCAAGCACACTTTCTCTGTTACCACCGCCAGTCTAGCAGAACTTACCACTATCGCCCTGGTAATGTTTGGCGCTGCGTATCTCGAAATTTTCTCTAGCGGCGCAACCGCTGCCGTTACAGCCTCCATAACCGGCCGCGCCATGGCGGTGCTGGTTTTACTTAGAGACTATAGCCAAGTGCGAAAAGCTTTTAATTTAACAGATAACTCGCGAGGCGCCCCCACCGCCAGCTGAATACACGTTAAACCCCATCGTTTGCAGCTCCAACTGCTCGCTCCTTAAGGATGCGCGCATTGCGCCTTTCCAAATTACTGGTTGCCCCCATAATTATAGACTCAAGCAAGGGAACAACCGCCGCCGGAAGGCGCTCCTCCGCCAAAGACTTAAACATGCTTCCCAGCAAAGCCTTTCTAAGAGCGACCATCAGCTGGGGATTCTTCGGCGAAATTCGTAAAAGAGCTACCAAGGCCGCCTTACGCAAATCTACATCTTTTTCGAACAAAAGCTTCTCCAAATCCGGCACCACACCAACAGCTAATTCACCCAAATCACCTGCTGCGCGGACCAACACCGTTCTAGCCTTCTCCGGAAGATCCCTTTTCAGCAAATCCTCCAACAAGAGAAGCACCAGCCTTGGTTTCAGCCGTCCTAAAAACACTCTGCTGCTTTCAAAACCTTCTTTTTGCAACTGTTCAAGCAGATACTCCCTTAAGTCGACGCTTTTTTCGTCAATGCTTATCATTGCCAGCACTACTTCATTACGCAGGGGGAAATTGTCCGATTTTCGGCGGAATAGCTCACCCAAAGTCGGCAGGGCTGCTCGCTCCCCCAGCTCACCCAAGGCCCGCAAAGCCATATAACGCACCGTATCCTGATCGCGCTCCAACACGCTTGTCAAAATCGGAATCAGCTTATCGTTTGCAAACCCCAGCTGAGTAACGCGGGCCAAGAGCTTAATATGCACTTCCGGATAGCCACTGGCTTTAAGCAGAAGTTCGCTCACTTTTTCCTGCACCGGCTCGGAAAGCGGCGCTGCGCGCACCAGGCCCTCCAGCAAACTGTTGGCGGCTTCTCCGGCGTTTTGCAGGCATTCCACCAACCTGAGCGCGATATCATCACCCACCCGCGGTTGAATGCGCGCCAACATAACAGTCAGCCTGCCACGTTGCCAACAAGGTTGCTGTGCAATGGCCTCCCGAAGAATCGAAGCAAGTATCTCATCGCTGTTTCCCAGCGCCAACAGTACCTCGGCCGCCGCTAAACGGGCCGTCAATGGGCCTCGTCTAAGCCCCCGCCGAACATCATGTGCAACCTCGCGGCCTAAAAGAACCAGTGATGCTTGCGCCGTTAAGCGCACTTCATAGTCATCGTCTTTCAACAAGTTCACCAGACTGCCCACTGCTGCTGCGTCCGCCGGCTTGATACGACCCAAGGCATAAGCCGCCCGCTTTCTAACCCCTGCATCCGTGCTGCGCACCGCCTTAACTAACAGCGGCACGGCATCACGCCCGAGTCCAATCAAAGCCGAAACGGCGGGGTGCGGTGCCAGCCTGCAAACGGGCCCCTTCTGAACCGCTTGAGGCGGAGGCCCTTTTTCAACCTGCTCTTCTCCCGCTTCCTTATAAGCTAAGGCCTCGATAAGATAGGGCGCTAAAAAAACCGCTGCCTTCCCCGCGCTGAAACAATCCAAGGCCGAGGCAAATGTCAAGAGAACTGTCCGTTTTGTGCCGGCATCCCTCTCAGCCGCATTAGCCCTGAGCGTCCGTGCAAAGAGAGACAACACTTCATTTGTCCGCTGAAATTGGCGGCCCAAGGCCTTAATGGCTTCAAGACGCACCTCCAATACAGGATCGTCCAAGGCAGCCGCTAAAAGCTTGAAAATTTCATCACTGCTCTCTTCGCTCTGCCCAAGCAGCGAAAGGGCGCATCTTCTTAACTCGGCGTCCGCATTGCCGGCCAAGTCGAGAGCTCCTTTAACCAATTCCGGATTACCAATCCCCAAAACCAAGAGAGCCCACTCAACGATATTCCGCTGGCGCCCGGAAGAAGATTTGAGCGCTGCAAACAAAGTCCCCACCATGTGGCGATCGGCCGACATCGATGAGCTTAGCTGAGGATCTTTCACCATCAACTCCAAGGCCGAAAACAAGGCATCCCGCACCTTGCCTGAGCTGGCGGGCAACCGTTCCACCACAGCCGCCAACAAGCGCGGATACACTGCCGGCAGCTTACTTAAAAGTTCAAGCGCTCTGACATTTGTTTCTTCTTCCCCGGAAGCCAGGAGTTTCAACAACCAAGGCCCAATAACCTGCCCTTGTGAATCAATATTCAGCAACAAAGCATTAAGCTCTGGAAGAGCACTTTCCGGCACCCTGCGCAGCTGTTCTGTTAAGTACGGCAGGGCGGCAGACTGGATTTCAAACAGCACGTTAACCGCCGGCCAAGAGCGACCTTTTAACGCTAATTCAAGCAAGGCACTCAACAAATCTTCCGAAGGTGACTGGCGCGGATCGCGCCCTGCAGCGACTGCCAGATCAAAAGCGACCTCTTCCATCTGCGCGACTAAATCATCAGGCAACAAAGGATCCTCGGCGGCCTTAATTAAATCAGCGACCGCCTCCAAAGACACCGCTCCTAAGCTTTGCAAAAGTTCAGTCGCACAACGCTTGGCTTCGATATCCCGTGAAGGATCAAACGACATCCAAGCGCCTAAATTCTGAGGCTCGAAAACCGGCGCTCCTTTTTGGGCCGGCGGCAAAGCGGACATGTTAGGCGGCTCGCCTTGCAGTTTTAAAACCAACTTGAGGTAATCGACTAAATCCTTGCGCTGGTCAAGATTCAGGGTTTGAGCCTCCGCCAAGGCTTCCGGGCAGTTCTCCATCACTTTCTTTTTTAACGACTGAGCGGCGGCAGGCTGCCCTTGGAGCATGGCGATGCCGATTGGCCCCACCGCCCATAAGCAACAACATAAAACACGCCATGGAAATTTACGATCTAGCGCCGATACTCCCATGTCCCGTCGCCTTCGAGCTGTAAAAAATGATCGTGGTACTTACCCAGGGCCGCTTCATGTCCCACGCTGACATACACTTTCACCACTCTTTTAAGAACTTTATACAAATGCTCCGCGCTTCTTGGATCAAGCGCTGTCGTGGCCTCATCTAAATAAGCATAGGCCGGCCTGGCTAAAAGTAGTCTGGCAAAGCCCAGTCGTTGCTGCTCGCCGGTAGCCAGCACGTTTGGCCAATCAAACTCGGCCTCCAACCCGCCAACGCGCTTCAGCATTCCCATTAGCCCGACTTCCTTTAATGCCTTCAACAGCTCTTCGTCCAACACACCGCGCCGCAAACAGGCGTAAACCAGCTGATTGCGCAAAGTTCCAATCGTCATATACGGTCTTTGCGGCAAAAAAATGGATTGTTGAGTGGCCGGATGAACGATGCGTCCCTGGCCGGCCGTCCAAAGACCGGCAATAGCCCGTAAGAGCGAGCTCTTGCCGCTTCCACTAGGCCCACTAATCAACAGTGACTGCCCCTCCAGCTTAAAGGTCAGGTCACGCACCAAGACCTGATCCCGGCGCGGCGTAAGAATAGTCACTCCCTGAAACTCAATTTTCTCCCCCTCCTGCCTTTCAATTGTCGGCCCGGCCGCTGGGTTTACAGCCTGGGCCTCTGTAATCCCTTCCCAAAAAGTTCCCAAGCGTGTCACCACGGCAGCAAAAGCGCTTAAGCTTGCAAAGTTTTGTACGATGATCGACAACGCCCCCACCACCTGGGCAAAAGCTCCCACTGCCTGAGTTACCACTCCAAACTCTATTCGACCCTCCAAATAAAGTGGCCCCACAACTATAATCGGTAGAACTGCAACTAGATAGTTGTAACCGGTGGTAAAAAAATTAAGATTACGATTCCAGTTAATGACCAGCAGCAGGTTGTCCAAAGCGATTTTCAACCGCTGCCGCACCCGCGTAAACTCGCGTTTTTCGCCCCTATAGAAGGCTATCGATTCGGCATTATCCCGCACATTAATCAGCTTGTAGCGGTAGTCGGCATCCTTCTTTAACTGCGCGAAATTCAAGCCAATCAACGGGCGCCCTAAAAAGTAAGCGGCGACTGTACCCAGCGCTGCATATGCCACCACTGTAATAGCTAAAGAATGAGAAATCGACCATAGGATACCCATGAAAAGAAAGAGGCCAATCAGGCTGTTCAAAAGTATTAAGAAGAAAGAAAGCGCCATAGAGGCAAAAGAACGTATGTCAGCTTCAATACGTTGGTCCGGGTTGTCGATACCACCATGCCAGTTCAGCTTGTAGTAGGCGCGGTTGGCAAAGTAGTGCTTCAAGATCCTGTGGCTTAACCAACGCCGCCATAACAGCCCCATCCGCTCTTCCGTGTAGCGGTAAAACACCACCACCGGTGTAGCGCAAGCGAAGCCCAACAAATAGCGGTAAAGCTGGCGCGTCCATTCCTCCCTATCCTTCAGGGAGAGTGCCGTCATAAAATCACGTCCGATATAACTTAAGAGCCAGTTAATGCCCGCCACCGAAAACGAAAAACAGATCAGCAGCAACAACAAACCACGGGCTTTCCAACGTAGTTCTGAAGAAAAGAAAGGCAGTGCTATTGCCTTGAATCTCCGCCAAGCTTTGCGATCAAATCTAAACATCTATTCTTTTGTCACCCTTCTTTGATAATCTTCCCAGGCATAATAGAAGGCCCCGCGCTTTAGCAGGAGTTCGTTGAATCCACCCACTTCCTCAATGCGGCCCTGTCGCACGAAGACAATCTTGTCAAAAAGCGGCACCAGCGCCAGACGGTGACAAGCCGTAATTATGGTACGCTCACGGAAATAAGCAAAAATTCCATAAAAGATCTGCTTCTCAGTCATGGGATCGAGGCTGGAGGTCGGCTCATCAAGCAGTAGAATATCCTTAGCGGCGGCTCGTAACAGCCCTCGCGCCATCGCTACGCGCTGCTTCTCTCCCACCGAAAGATTCATTCCGCTTTCCGCCAGATCACTGTCCCAGCCCAAAGGCAACTTCGCGATAATGTCTTCAACCTTGCAAAGCGCAATAAAAAAGCGCAGCTCTTCCGCGCGGAAGTTCTGCCCCATCGAAAGATTATAGCGGACGGTCTCGGAAAAAATCTCCGGCTCCTGGGGCAAAAGCAGACTGATAGCCGCAATATCATCAATTGTAGCCGGTTGGCTGTTGTCCACTATCACGCCGGCTCGTTCCGGCACCAACATCCCTCCCAAGATCTTGAGCAAGGTCGATTTTCCCCCTCCGCTGGGGCCCACCAAGGCAATCTTTTCCCCGTGGTTAATATCAAGGGCTATCCCGCGCAATCCGGCATATTCGCCCGGCACATAAGAAAAATCCAAGGCGCTGAGCGAAATCTTGCGCCAAGCGCGGGAAATTTTACGTTCCGTCTGCTCTAGGTTAATTACTCCCGCGCCCTCAAGGATTCGATCGCCGTCCTCAAAAGCGGTTGAGGCCTCGATGATCCCACCGTAGTAACCCGTAAATGAACCAATCGCCTGAAAGATCTTATCCAAATAATTCATCAGCACGTACACCTGTGCTACATCGAACGGCCCCGCAAAACCCCGGTGGCTATAAAAGTAAATCAAAAGGGAGGTCCCCAGTACTAACCCATAGCCTACCCCCACGCTGCCCCATTTTAGCTCTTGAAACTTAGCAATCGTCTTACTTATCTGCAGGCCACTGGGCTGATGGGCGCGCAAATAATTGTAAGCCGCCTCTTCCAACTTAAGGGTTTTAACAGTTACAACATTTGAAAGATAATCCATGCAGGTGCGGTTAATCTTGTCATAAAAGAGATTGTTTTCCCGGATATTCCTGACAAGTCGCCGGTTGAACAAAATCATTATCAAGACAGTAACCAGGCCCATGCCGAAAACATTAACCGCTACCCAAAAATCCAAAGCAAAAATAGCTGCACTGGCGAAGATGATCTTCACAAACCCTTCGACGATTTGCCAGGTATAGGTGGCAACCATGCTGTCAACGGCCGCAACGGAACGGTGGAGCCGGCTCAAATTCTCTCCGGAATGGTGGCTTACATGCCAGCGCAGCGGATATTTGAGAATAGCAGCAAAAATACGACGCATGGTGTCCATACGCGCGCCGAAAGCCACTGTATTCTGGAGATAGCGGGCATAATGATGGCAAAACGTGTTAAGGAGCCTCAAAACCACATAAGCGCCGATCCCCCAAAGACTTTTCTGGTAGGAATCGCCCGTAAAACCGTGTTGCACAAAAATCCCTAATACATAACCAATGGTCCAGGGCACAGCCAAATCTATGGAGTAGGCCAAGACAAAAAGGAGCACAAAAGCCAAAAAACGCAAACGCTCCCCTTGAGTCGCCAGCCAAGAATTCCTAACCAGGCGTTTAAACGAGAAGAAAGTGGATTGAGGCATGCTTGAGGTTTGATAATTCAAAAACCAAAGTTTTTATAACAGAAGATATAGCAGTTATTTGCTGTAATGTCATAATGTTATAGCGTATCTTAAAATCCAGTCATTTTTGCCGGGTCGAATTGTGATACCTCCTGAACCGATTCTGGAACAATATAAGCACTACCAACCGCTGAACCAAAATGAAAAGGCGGTTTGGGAAACCACAATAGCCTTTATCGAGTCCCATCCCGACTGTTTCCAACGAAGCTTAAGCCAGGAATCTATTCTACCTATGCAGCACAAGTGGCTTCTTAAACACGGTACATAGCTATGAAGTCCTCTGTCGCGGTCGGCGGCGGGTTTTGGCTGGGCGGCTACATCAGCGAGTACCGCCTGGAAGCCCCTATTCCCAAGTTTCACCTCCCGCTTCTGGTAGATGCTTGCATTAAAGAGTTCTTACCAGGGCCGATAATTGAAGGTCAGACCGTAACAGACCTTAAGGGCCGCGATCCCCGGGACATGATTCAAAATCAGAACGGCACGCCGGATGCTCCAAGCGGTGATGAGCTTCTGTACATTGCAGGAGACCAGTTCACAATTCCTGATGATATCGATCCCCCGGAGCAGGAGCTTGTGCCGCAGCCCTTCAGCATCCGAGTCAACACCGTTTTCGCCCAATTTGTAGGGGCTCATCATATCAGCCACCGCTTAGAGATTAAGCGCAGCAGCCGATTCCCTGAGTCGGTGCCTCTTACGGCCATCGGCCGTGTGTTCCCGCTACATCTTAAGTCTTTTCGCCTTGGGTTAAACTTTTTCCAAAGCCGGAGGTTGCCGGCTTTCTTTGGCTTTGCCCCGACGGTTGACCGGACGTTGCTTATGGAAGCCGACGAAGAACTTTTATTCTTAAAGATTAGGCTTGAATCATTGAAAAGCCGAAATAATCTGCCGCCTGCGGCGCATGAATTGCTAAGCAAGCTGAATCCCATCATGTGCCAGGTGTTCAACTTCAACCTGGTCGAGGACTATAGTGTAAAATCCAACTAGAATTTATCAGGGGTGTTTCTATGAAGAAAATAGAATACAAGGGTTGGCCGAATTGTTACCTTCTTTCTAATGGCATCATAAAATTAATTGTCACCACCGACGTCGGCCCGCGAATTATAAACCTTAGTTTCGAAGAAGGGGAAAACCTCTTTAAAGAGTTCCCAGAGATGCTGGGAAAGACAGGCTCAGACATCTGGCGCATTTACGGTGGCCACCGCCTATGGCACGCCCCGGAAGAAAAGCCCCGTACTTACTTTCCCGACAATTACCCCGTAGGCATCGAGGTTAAGCCAGGCGTGACGCGCTTAGTGCAAAAGACCGAGTCAACTACCGGCGTTCAAAAAGAGATCGAGCTTAGCCTGGCAAAAGACGAGCCTTCCCTCAAAATCACTCACCGCTTACGCAATAACAACCTTTGGGAAATTACTCTGGCGCCTTGGGCTTTAAGCGCCATGGCCCCGAATGGTCTGGCAATAATCCCCCTCCCGCCGCGAGGTGAACATGAAGCGAATTTGCTTCCGACCGGTCGTCTTGCAATCTGGGCTTATACCGATATGGCTGACCCGCGCTGGTTGTGGGGTCGTCAGTATCTCGGCTTACGCCAAAACCCAAGCCTCGTTAAGCCGCAAAAGATTGGAGTCTCCGTGCCGGCCGGCTGGGCCGCTTATTATAATAAGAAACAGCTCTTTGTGAAAAAATTTACTTACCAGGAGCACTGCCGCTATGCCGATTTTGGCTCGTGCGTTGAACTTTTCGTAAACGGCGATATGCTGGAACTTGAAACGCTTGGCCCTCTGACCTCCTTGGCTCCCGGCGCCTGCGTCGAGCATTTAGAAGAATGGTGGCTCTTCCACGACGTTCCGGAGGTAAAAACTGAAGCGGATATCGAACGTGAAGTACAAAGCCGGGTTAATAAGATATTGCACCCCGTCTCCTAGAAGCGCTCTCATAAATACTTTTATGAGACCGCTTCTAGGGCGGCCATGGATGGCCGCCTCAGCGCCCGAGCTTAAGCTCAGGCGCTGGAGCGCGGTTTTGGCGGGGCGCGTTGGGGTCCCCGCCAAAACCCGGCGCGACTCATAAATGCCATGGGTGGCCTTTATGAGATAGCTTATAGATCTATTGAATCTCGTTATATG
>Ga0209101_1000521_pt1 | contig 31395 bp, 28 predicted proteins | sample ConPoolayeCmetaG_FD_185481 | JGI IMG/M metagenome (GOLD analysis project Ga0209101, IMG submission 185481) | Hot spring microbial mat communities from California, USA to study Microbial Dark Matter (Phase II) - Cone Pool mat layer C metaG... ...
ACATTGTGGTGGATGCGGGCGGCGAAACAGAGACATCCATTTGGGGTGGATTAATGGCAGGCTTATGCAAGATGAAAGGTGTGGTGGGGGCAGTAGTTGATGGCGCCATCCGAGATACGGATGAAATTCGAGATTTGGGTTTTTTCATCTTCTCTAAAGCAATTGTTCCGCGTTCGACACACACTCCATATTCTGGAAGGATGGAGCCAATCGAGATCAACGTTCCGATTCAGTGTGCCGGCATCCTTGTTAGACCTGGTGATTTGGTCTTAGCGGATGAAATTGGTGTGGTGGTTATTCCAATAGAGAATGCGGCGGATGTTTTGGCAAAAGCTCGTGAGCAAGCGATAAAAGAGGAACTAACCCGCGCAAAAATCCGCGAGGGCAAAACGGTAGAGCAGTTATTGGCAGAATTTGGCAGATTGTAATGTTCCAATACGGAAACAAAAATAGTCTGTTAGTAAGGAAAGGTGAATGATATGAGCGAAGCGAAGAAGTTCCGGATAAAAAGAATACAGGAGATGATGGCGCAAGAAGGCTTTGCGGCGATTGTTTGCAGGTTGTCCGAAAATGTTGTGTATCTCACTGACTACTGGCCACACCACGGTTTTTCGGTGGCAATTTTGGCACAGGAAGGGGATCCCTATGTTTTCGTGCCCGAGGTAGAAACGGAATATGCCAAAGCAGGCTGGGCGGTGGTTGATGAATTTGGTTGGGGGTTGTTAAAAGATGGCGACTTATATGCTAACTACCGCCAATGGCTGACAAAGATGCACGACAAGTTGGGATTGAAAGGTAAGAATGTGGGAATAGAGAAAAGCTTTGAAGTGACAGCCCCAACCTATCGAGCAGCCGAACCGGTTGTCCCTGCAGGACCTTGGAACATACTACTGGCAGATGTGTTTGCGGATGCAACCTTAGTGGATGTCTTTAACCTCGTTTCCACAGCCCGGGCAATTAAAGGCGAGTATGAGCTAGAAAAGCTACGCCTGGCAAATGAGATCTCGGAAATGGGTATCAATTATGCCATTGAGAAACTTGAGCCGGGGATGTCCGAGGCGGAAATTGGAGCACAGATCGAATATAAAATCCGCTCCGATGGTCCCGGTTATAAAGGTGCACGGCTGGTGCGGGCAAACGCAGAGGTAGCGGCTGGTCCAGTTGGAAGCACAAAAGCGACCTTGTTGATCCCCTCCACCAGCTACCGAACGAAAGAAGGTGATCTGGTGATGATTGAACTAGCGACTATTGTGGATGGTTACTGGTCAGATTTGACGTATATGGCTGTTGTAGGGAAACCCAGTGACCGCCAGCGTGAGGTTTATAACCATCTTTTGGAGGCGCAGCAGGCTGCTGCTCAGGAGATGCGAGCTGGAGCATCGTATGCAGATCCAGACCGAGCAGCGCGGGAGGTCTTGAAAAAAGCCGGTTTAGCTGATTATTTTGTGCATATCACCGGTCATGGTGTAGGCTTTCGGTATCACGAGTTTGTGCCGTTCCTTATGCCGGGAGCCCAAGGCGTTTTGGAGAAAGGGATGGTCAGCAGTGTTGAACCGGGGATTTATATCCCGGATTTTGGCGGGATTCGGATTGAAGACAATGTGGCAGTTGGCGAAAAGGGGCCGATTTTCCTGTCAACTCCCAGGAATCCCTGGTAAAGGAAGCGATAATTTTGTAAAAAACAGGAGGATACTATGAATTTCCAAGATCAAATTGTCATTGTCACTGGCGCAGCCAAAGGAATTGGCAAAGGTATCGCCAAGGTGTTCAGTGAGAAAGGTGCCAAAGTGGTCATTGTAGATTGGGATGCTCAGAGCGGCGACGCCACTGCCCAAGAATTACGATCGCAAGGCAGGGAGAGTCTCTTTGTCCAATGTGATGTTTCTCAAGAAGACCAGGTAATTGCGATGATCAATACGGTCATCAGTACATTCGGCCGAATTGATGTATTGGTGAACAACGCCGGCATTGGGGTATATAAACCGGTTCTAGAAGCCACCAGTGAGGATTGGGACCGTTGCCTGGCGGTGAATCTGAAGGGTGTGTTCCTTTGTTCAAAGTATGCCATTCCGCACATGCAAAAACAAGGAAAAGGTGCGATTGTCAATATTTCCTCGGTGCATTCCCATGCCACAGTAAATGGCGTGGCGCCGTATGCAGCTTCAAAAGGCGGGATTACGGCCTTGACCCGCAATATGGCGATTGATTATGGCCCGACCATCCGGGTGAACTCGATTGCACCGGGGTGGGTGTTGACGCCGCTTATCCAAAGTATTTTTGACAGCTATCCTGATCCAGCTGAGCAACAGCGACAGGTTGAAAACCGCCAGGTGATGAAGCGCATTGGGCGTCCAGAAGATATTGGTTATGCGGCTGCCTTTTTAGCCAGCGATGAAGCTTCGTTCATTACCGGGACACAGCTCTTTGTGGATGGCGGTTTAACCGCTCAGCTCGAGAGCTGGTAGAGGAGACAGAAGAGGATGATCGCCATCGGCATAAAATTTGACATCACAAAAGATGACTTGAGCTCATTCTCTAAAGACGGGGCGACATTTGTCACCTTCGGTGAGACAATGGTTCGGGATATGCCGAACGATTTCCAAAGATTAGAAATGACGCGTAATGTACTGATTTCTTTAGCAGGCAGTGAGCTTACTTTGGCAATGGTTCTGGCTCGCTTTGGCATTCCCAGCGCTTATATCACCCGCGTGCCGAACAACCCTTACGGCTGGATGATTCGGGATATTGCCCGCAGTCAAGGGATTAATACAGATTATTTTGTTTGGGCGCCGAAAACAGAACCGGTGGGACGATTGTTGTATGAGCTAGGAAGAACACCGCGCAAGAGCGTTGCATATTATCAACGGATGTATTCTGCGGCCAGTAAACTGGGGGCTGGAATGGTGGACTGGAAATCGGCATTAAAGCACTGTAAGCTTTTCCATACCTCTGGAATCACTTTTGGGCTGGCATATCACAGCAAATACGAGAAGAATTATTTGCTGGAGGCTTTCCATGAGGCAATAGCTGCCAAGCCGTCTGATTGTTTGGTAGGGATGGACTTCAACTATCGTGCCACCCTGTGGAGCCCTGACCAATGCCGGGATGTGACGACGGGTTTGATTCGAGATCATGTGGATATCTTGATCACCACCATCGAAGACATGGCACAGTTGTTTAATATCAGTTGTGGTCAATATAGTGCTGAACAGATCGAGAAAGGAGATATCGGCGAGTTAACGGACAATGATATTAAGGCGTTTGCTGCGCAGGTAGGTGAAAAATTCAACACGAAAATTGTTGCCATCACTATCCGTTACCCCGACAATTTTGAACAACATCGCTGGGAGACAGCAGCGATGGACAGCCAGGGAAACTTTTTCCGCTCGCCAACTGTAAAACCTATCGTATTGATGGACCGCTTGGGCGGCGGAGATACGTGGAACGGAGGTTTTTATTACGGCTTGTTAACCGCCGGTTTCAACGCTACCGGCATCGAAAAAGGCGTTTTGGTGGGAGACGCTGCCACACGCATCAAACAAACGATGATGTTTGATCTGCCAATTGTCACAAAAAGCGAAGTTCAGGATTTACTCAAAGCAGATATCGAAGGCGGAGGTAAAAGAGTTTCTCGATAATTAAGCAGAGGAGGTGAATGGAAATTTTTAGGAGCGCTTGAGTTTCCTTACCCGTCTTGAATCAATAATTATTCTTGAATCAATAATTATTCTAATGAGAGAAGGAGAAAAAAGATGAAACACTTGTGTTTATTGGTCAGCCTTTTGGTGATCGGCAGTTTACTGGTTGTGGCTTGCGGCGGGCAAAAGCCAGCCGAGACCACCACTGAACAGCAAACCAGCCAGCAACCAGCAGTGAGCGCAGATGAAGAATATATTTATGTATCTTCGATGGGAAACCTGGAGTTTTTCAACGCTCACAAATACGGATGGAAATGGGCGGGAGAAGTTTTGGGTGTCAAGACCACTTACGTTGGGCCACCGGATTATGACATGAACGCCATGGTGGCAGCTTTTGATCAGGCAATTGCCAAACAACCCAAAGGTATTTGTGTCTTTGCAGTTGAGCCGGTCTTAACCCCCTCTATAAATAAGGCGGTTGACAGTGGAATTCCGGTTGTCACAATCTTGGGCGACCTGCCTGAATCAAAACGCCTGGCGTTTGTGGGTTCTTACCAACATGATTTGGGCTACACAGGCGGAAAAGCCATTGCTGAAGCTTTGAACGGCAAGGGTAAAGTGGCTATCCTCAGCATCCCAGGTGTTAAGATGTTTGACGATCGCGAAGCCGGTTACCGTGACGCTTTCAAAGAATACCCCGGCATTGAGGTTGTTCAGGTGGGTGACACCAAGGCAGATACCGTTACTTCCATCAACGTAGCTAAAGATATTCTCCAGCGTTATCCAGACCTGGCGGCTTTTGTCGGTACAGACTCTACCGGCGGTATTGGCGCAGCAACAGCCGTTGAAGAAGCCGGGAAAGTGGGGCAGGTCAAAGTGGTAGCTATGGATCGCAACTCAGATGTCCTGCAAAAGATTAAAAACGGCACACTGACCGGCACCGTAGCGCAAGACGACGCCGCAATGGCCTATTGGTGCGCTTTGGTATTGTACAACTATGTCCATCACCAAGCGCCGTTGACCTCCGACAATGCTGCTGCTGGTGTTCGAACCGGCCCCACGAACGTCTTTATGTGGGTGAACTATATTGATAAAAGCAACGTGGATTACTTCTTGAAAGCCAACGAAATCTACGCTCAATAGGGTAGTTTGGAGGGGATGCAATAATGTAGTTTTATCCCCTCCTTCTTCCGAGAAGGTGAGAGATGACGGTTGTGCTTCGGGCTGAAAATATCACGAAAAGATTTCCTGGTGTTCTGGCTGTTGATAATATTAGTCTGGAACTTCACCAGGGTGAAATCCTGGCCCTGGTGGGTGAAAATGGAGCGGGTAAAAGCACTTTGATGCAGATATTGGGTGGCGCTCAAAAACAAGACAGTGGACGGATTTTCGTGGAGGGTCAAGAGGTCTCTTTCAATTCTCCCGAAGATGCTATTCGGGCGGGTGTATGCATGGTGTTTCAAGAGCTTTCGCTGGTAAAAAGTATATCGGTAGCAGAAAACCTGTTTGCAAACCGACAACCAGTAGGCAAATGCAATAACATTCAATGGGGAAAACTTTACCAAGAGACTGAGAATTTTCTCCGCAGTTTTGATTTGTACATTGACCCCCGTACTCTGGTCAAACACTTGCCTATGGGTCAGCAACAGATCCTGGAGATTTTGAAAGCCATCTCGGCATCTCCTAAAATATTGATTTTGGACGAACCGACATCATCGTTGACAGAAGGTGAAATAGCCTATTTGTTTCAGAACATCCGTAGGTTGCAAGCAAAAGGTATGGCATTTATTTATATCACCCATAAGCTGTCGGAGATTTTTCAGATTGCCAGCCGGGTTATTGTAATGCGGGATGGAAAGCATATTGGCGAAAGGGTGGTAAAAGACGTTACAGAAAACGAATTGGTTTCCATGATGGTAGGAAGGCAAATTGTCAACCTTTATGGCACCGCCTCTCGCCAGGTGAACGGTAAAGCATATTTTGTGATTGAAAATTTTACCCGCCGAGGCACTTTCCAAAACGTTTCCTTTGGCCTGAGAAAGGGTGAAATCTTAGGCATGGCCGGTTTAGTCGGGGCAGGCCGCACAGAATTAGCCCTGGCCATTGTCGGGATGACTCCGAAGGATGGCGGAAAGGTTTATCTGCATGGCAAGGAAATTAAGATCGAGAGCCCGAAAGATGCCATTGAAAAACGCATTGCCTATCTGACCGAAGATCGCAAGGAATTGGGTTTATTCATCAGTATGTCGGTGCGGGAAAATTTAATCGCCCCTTCTTTACGAAAGTATGTTTCTATCCTGGGTTTTTTGGATCACTCACGGGTGGAAAAGTTCGCCGAAGAGTCGGTGCGGCGGTTTTCAATTTCAACGCCTTCGATTTCCAAAAAAGTGATAAATCTCTCGGGTGGCAATCAACAAAAATGCCTGGTAGGGATGTGGATGGGAATTACGCCGGAAGTGATCATTTTCGATGAACCCACCCGAGGTGTAGATGTAGGAGCGCGGGCAGAGATTTATAAGAAGCTGCGAGAGTTCGCCGAATCCGGCGTGGGAATTATCCTGATATCATCTGACTTGCCTGAATTGATCGGGATGTGCGACCGTATTTTGGTGATGCATCGTGGCCGGATTCAAGGAGAGGTACGAAGGGAGGAGTTCTCTGAAGAGTTAATCCTTTCCTACGCCGCTGGCTTAACCAGTATCCAAAACCAAAGCCAGGAGAACATATAATGAAACTCAAAGAGGGAGTGTTTGATATCTTTCGCGTTATTGCATCGTTTCGAGAATTTTCTTTGATCGCGGTGCTGATCATTTTCGGACTTTTTATGACCGTCCGCTCAAATGTTTTCTTAACCAAGGCGAATCTAGAGGCGATTCTCCTGGGATTATCGGTGGAGGGGATAATTGCTGTGGGTATGGCTATTTTGTTGATTTCGGGAGGGTTAGACCTCTCTGTTGGCTCAACCATGGCTTTTACCGGAGTAGTTACCGGCCTGGCTTTGATATCGTTAAAGCTAGCCACTGTGCCTGCGATTTTATTAGGATTGTTGGCGGCATTAAGTGTGGGTTTGGTGAATGGATTGTTGGTAGCAAAACTCAAGATCAACCCCTTTATTACTACCTTGGGAATGTTAATTACGGTACGAGGGTTGCTGTTGGTTTTGGCACAGGGAAAAGCGGTACTAAACCTGCCTGAGTCCTTCACCGTCGTGGGACAAGGACGTTTATTCGGGATTCAGTTCCCCATTTATGTTATGCTGTTTCTGGTTATTGTGGGAGATATTCTACTTCGCTACTCGCGTTTCTTCCGCCAATCCTATTACATTGGTGGCAACGAGAAAGCAGCGCGGCTTTCGGGAATTAATGTAGATTTCGTTAAGATCTTTAATTACTGCCTCGTGTCCGTGTTAGCTGGGATTGCGGGAGTGATGATTACCGCTCGTTTTGGTTCGTCCTCGGTGACAGTGGGAACTAACGTTGAACTACGGGTGATTACAGCAGCCATTATCGGTGGGGCAAGCCTGAGCGGAGGCGAAGGCTCGGTGTTCGGAGCTTTCCTTGGAGCGCTTTTTATGGCAGTTTTGGCCAACGCTCTGAACTTACTGGGTGTGGACGTATATTGGCAAAACCTGGTAACGGGTTTGATCCTCATCGTTGCCGTCGTTGTGGATGTAGTCAATGAACGACGTAAGGCAAATCAGAAATGAATACAGAAAGGAGGTGGTACGCGAATATAAAAGTACAAAGTTGATTTTCTAATTTGGGAGACTATTTTAGACTTTATGATTTGGAGGCAAAAAGATGAAAAAGATAATTTACTTATTGGTCTTACTAGCTCTGGTGTTGGCAGCATGCGCGCCGAAAGCAACTGAACCGGCGTCGCAAGCCACCGAAGCACCAGCGCAAGCCACTCAACCGGAGGCAAAGCCGACCAAACCCCCAGAAGAGCCTACTCAGGCTCCTCCTGCTGAGGCTGAATATCAGCTTCCCGAAGGTGCGCTCTCGATCACGCCCCTGAAAGAGGGCTCCCAATCTACAGCACCGGTTGCCTATAAGCCTGGCGACTCCATTCGCGTTGCTTACATGCCCCCCGCCACAGAGTACAACTATTACATGGCGATCGGTGAAGGCGTGAAAACGTTAGCGAAAGAGAAAGGTGTGGAGACATTCATGCTGGCGCCACAGAGCGGCGCAGACATTGCCGCCCAAATGAAGATGCTCCTTGATGTGATGACCCAGGAAGTGGATGCCATTATCCTCTCGACGCATGACGAGAACGCCGCAGCGCCGTTGGTGAAGCAGGCGATTGACAAAGGGATTGTTGTAGTCATCGTTAACTCTGATATTGCTTCCTTCCCGACTCCGGTGAATGCGGTTGTAGGTTATGGTCAGCGTAAAGGCACGTTCAACTTGGGAGAATATGCGGCCAAGATGGTTAACTATAAGGCTAACGTGGGCGTGCTGGAAGGTTTGCCCGGCTACCACTCGACCGAACGAATCGGCGGCTTCCTGGATGCGTTCGCCAAATATCCTGACATGAAGATTGTTGCCAGTCTGCCAACCGAGTGGAATGTCGAAACCGGCAATAAGGCAATGATGGACTTGATTCAGGCACATCCGGAGATCAACCTGGTCGTTTGTGCAAATGATTATATTGCCATCGGTGCCGCCAAAGCCGCCGAAGCCTTGGGGAGAACAGACATCCTCATCTTCGGTAATGACGGCGACACAACCGGACTGGAAGACATTGCAGCTGGACGTTGGACGGCTACTCAGAATACCACTCCCTTCATCATGGGAAAGGTTGCCCTCCAGGTAGCCCTGGATGTGTTAAATGGCGTATTCCCAGGCGGTTGGGTGGAGACTCCTTCTATCACGACCGATAAGGATAATGTCCTTTCGTTCCTTTGCCGCCCCGAAACGCTCTATCCGAAACCATCGAAGGAATACACTTGTCCGTAAGATGAATCCTAAATAAGCCGGTCAGCTCCCAGCCCCAGGAAAAATTGCCCAGTTTCCCCTCCTGGGGCTGGGAAGCCATAACGATTCTAGAATAGTTAGTAAAATAGGTCAAGGAATTTCGGGAGCAGGAAATGAATATTGAGTTTCAGGCAGAATCAGTGAGTATTCCGGCCCAACAGAAATTGCCAATCTTAGAACTGCGGCATATTTACAAAGCTTTTCCTGGGGTTCAGGCTCTTAACGATGTTTCTATGGAAGTCTATGCGGGTGAAGTTCATGCCCTTGTGGGGGAAAATGGATCAGGAAAATCAACGCTAGCAAAGTGCCTGGCAGGCGTTCATCAGCCAGAAAGCGGTCAGATTATCTTTAATAGTGAAGTTGTCTCTTTTCATTCCCCTTTAGATGCGCGCTCGGCAGGGATTTCTACCATTTACCAGGAGTTCTCCCTGGTGCCAACTTTGACGGTGGCGGAGAATATTTACTTAGGCCGTTATCCACTCACTCCAGCAGGATTAATTGACTGGGCAGCAATGTACAAAAGCACAGTATCAGTGCTGGAACAGTTATCTTTAACGATTGCCCCCGATTCGATTGTAAAAAATCTTTCCATTGCAGAACAGCAACTGGTGGAAATTGCCAAGGCGATCTCGCTCGAATCGAAAGTGCTTATTATGGATGAACCGACGGCTGCATTGGGTCTGGTGGAAACAGAGCGTCTGATGGAATTAATTCGGCGGCTGACACAACAGCAAAAAGCAATCATTTATATTTCTCATCGTCTGGATGAAGTGTTTCAAATTGCCGACCGGGTTACCATCCTCAAAGATGGCAGACGCATGGTCACTGCCCCAATTACAGAGCTAAAAATGGGTGAGATGGTGCGTCTAATGATCGGTTTTGATATCGAACAACATTATCCCAAAGAACATAACGCCAAAACCGAGACGCTATTACAGATTCGCCATATCAGCACCGAAAACGGTGTGCACGATGTCAGTTTCGATATAAGAGTAGGAGAAGTATTGGGTCTGGGTGGAATGTTGGGTTCAGGCCGAAGCGAAATAGCCCGTGCGATCTATGGGGTGGATCGGATAGTTTCAGGCGAGATTTTGCTGGAAGGAAGACCGATCTATTGTCAATCACCGAAGGATGCAGTTGCCTTAGGTATCGGAATGATCCCTGAAAACCGCAAGACGGATGGCTGTTTCTTTAACTTCGAGGCAACAAAGAATATCACCATTTCTCGGCTTCAAGATATTTTACGAGGTCCTTTTTTAAGTTTGTCCATCGAACGGAATTTGGGCGAGTCTTACATTCAACGGATGAATATCTCCCGCATGGCGCTGGAACGCTCAGTACAGTACCTGTCCGGGGGAAATCAACAAAAAGTGATTATTGCCCGCTGGTTGTTTTCCAAGGCGAGATTGTTAATCATGGACGAACCCACCCAGGGGATTGACATAGGCGCAAAGCTGGAGATTTATAAAGTCATCAACGAGTTGACGACGAACGGAATCAGCATTCTTTTGATCAGCTCGGATTTTCCGGAGTTACTGGCGATGAGCGATCGTATCGCGATTGTGCGGGATGGGCGCGTTTTACACATTACGGAAGCCAATATGCTGACGGAGTATCAATTAATTGCGATTGCTTCTGGAGCGGGTGTAACAGAAGATGAGCAAAAACCCTGATCGAGGCAGATAATCAACTTTAGGAGTATCATAATGGAACTCTTTCGAAAATTTTCTCGAACCACCGTGGCTGGTCCCTTGGTAGCATTTTTGGTGGTTGCCATTATCGTTAGTCTGGCTACCCCTCGTTTTTTGCAAGCGCAAAATCTGGCAAACGTTTCTTTGCAGGTGGCGACGGTAGCGGTGGTAGCGATTGGGGCTACGTTGGTCATTCTCACCGGAGGCATTGACCTTTCTCCCGGCTCCACCGTGGCTTTGGTCACCTGCTCTCTGGCAATTCTGGTGAAAAATATGGGATTGCCATTACCGGTTGGGATTCTTCTGGTTCTGCTTTTGGGATTGGTCTGCGGCGCCATCAATGGTTTCTTCAGCACCTACGGGAAGATTCCATCGTTTATCGTGACCTTAGCGACGATGAGCATCTTCCGCGGGTTTGCCTTCTTGATTACCAGGGGAACTCCAATTTTTTCAGTTTCACCAGATTTGGAACCGCTTTTCTACAGTAAGCTATTGCGTATACCTCTGCCATTTTATTATGTCATTATTCTTTACTCTCTTGGTGCTTTGTTCTTGCGGTATACGATTCCCGGCCGAGCGATTTATGCAGTGGGAGGAAATGAATCGGCGGCGCGGCTCACCGGTCTCTCAGTGAATGGGATCCGCATGTTGGCATTTGTTCTTTCGGGGCTTACCGCTGCCATTGGCGGGGTGTTGCTTGCAGCATGGTTGAATTCTGGCTCACCGAACTATGGACAGGAGCTGGGGTTGCAGTCTATTGCTGCAGCGGTCATTGGCGGCGCCAGCCTAGTGGGCGGGTATGGCAGTATGTTTGCCACACTGGTGGGGGCATTGACGGTGGCCATTGTTCAAAACGGTTTGAACCTGTTGGCGGTGCCAGCCTCCTGGCAGGAGATTACCTTAGGGATTGTGATTATGCTAGCGGTAGGGCTGGATATGTGGCGGCCAACCATTGCGCGGGGTCTCAGCCATTTATTTGACAAACTCAGGTAAAGGCTTATGAAACAGAGCATGAGATAAGAATAGAAAAAACTGGAGGAAAATTATGTACACCTATGGACGGAAAACCAACTGTCGCATTAGCCTTGATTATACATATCGGGGAATGAGGGTAGCGTTTCTTGAGAACGAACTCATCCGAGTTGGCATTCTCTTAGATAAAGGGGCTGATATTTTTGAATTTACTTATAAACCACTGGATCTTGATTTTATGTGGCAATCGCCTATTGAACTACGCAAACCCTTTGTTGCCACCAGCGTTTTGCCCGAAGGTGCCTTCCATGATTATTTTTACGGCGGCTGGCAGGAAGTCTTACCCTCGGCGGGATGGGCGACGGATGCGTATTTGGGAACGTATCAGGGATTGCACGGCGAAGTATCGCTAATTCCTTTTGAGGCAGTGGTTTTGGAAGACGCGCCAGACAAAGTCTCCCTCCGTGTCTGGACGCGCACCTACCGATCGCCATTAAAACTCGAACGAATCATGACGCTGAAGCGAGACACCGGGGCATTGTTTATCACCGAACGATTACACAACGAATCGCCGGTGGAGTTTGCTGTCATGTGGGGGCATCACCCGGCGTTTGGCGAGCCCTTCTTGGATGAGAATTGTGTAGTGCATGCACCGGCAAAGAAGGTAGAGGTGCTGGCTTTCCATCGCAATGGACTCTGGCAGCCGGGCGGTGATTATGAGTTCCCAATGGTACCAAATCGCAGAACGGGTGAATTGCAAGATATTCGCAAGGTTTTACCGCGCTCCACCCGGTCGGTTGATGTTGTGTTTTTCAAGGAATTGGAGGATGGTTGGTACAGCTTGACAAACCTAAAGAAAGGAGTGGGAATTGGCATGGCGTGGGATCACAAGCTGTTTCGATTTCTTTGGATGTGGCAGGTGTATAACGGGCATGATGATTATCCCTGGTACGGTCGTACCTATAATTGCGCCTTGGAGCCATTTACCGGTTATCCACCAGCAGGGATTCAAAACGCTATCAAGAATGGGACGGCGTTGTTCCTCAAACCGCAAGAGACCATCGAGACGGAATTGGTGGCAGTCGCCTATCAAAGCAAGCAGGTGGTAAGGGTCAAGAAAGACGGTAGCGTGGAATAACTCGGTTTCCTGGTGGGGCACTATTGTGCAGATAAGGGAAGTGAAGCCAATGTATCGCACTCAAAAGGACAGCCTAGAGGGGGAGGCTGTCTTTTAAAGCCCTCTGGAAAGTGGAAGTACGGGGTATAGGCAAGAAAGTGTCGTAGTTCAGGTTTTTGACCCGAGTTTCTTGATGGTCTCGTGTTGGAAGCGTGAGCTACTTGGAGAGGGGTGTCAAAAGGTGGAAAAACGGGAATATTCCAAAGTCGGTAAATGAGGGGTGAACTGACAAGGTTCGAGTCAACCCGGCTAGCTTTTTTCCGTCTACCCCATCAAATTCCCAGGCGCAACTTTCGAGTCAGGTTGTTCCCGGCAAAGACGATCAGGCGACTGGTGCCTGGAGCAGTCTGCTCCTGTTCATAGGCGTGCATCGAGTGGTAGGGTTCTTTGATCCATAAGCCAGCGGCGTGTCCACAATGGTTGTTGCTTCTGTCCAAGCTATCATTTCCTACTAAGGAATGAACCCGATCCCTGACTGTCCATGCTGGAGGCATTTCTTATAGATTTCATATTGGGTTGTTCAACTTTGGGTAAAATCAGGTTTAGATGTATGTCAGTAAACCTCTTTATTCGTTGGTTTTGGGGCAGGATTCGGCTTGCCTCACGACCATTTAAACACGTTTTTACCAACCGTGAAACAATCAGAAAGGGACGCGGTATAATCTCACCCGGTTCTCCCCTCCAGGGTGAGATACGACAATTTTTACCTCAGGTTATGCGTTGATTGCCGAGTCCCTTTTGATTGCGCTTGGATTAGCCATGGATGCCTTTGCCGTTTCGCTTGGCGTGGGGACAGGTTCAATCTCGTACAGCACCCGCTCGAAAGTGCGGCTTGCCTTTCACTTTGGGGTTTTCCAGGCCGGCATGACCCTCTTTGGCTGGTTGGGTGGCACCACCATTGAGCCGCTCATCCGCAATTTTGATCACTGGATGGCTTTCCTCTTGCTTGGGTATGTGGGAGGAAAGATGGTGTGGAGCGGCTTTCACCAGGACCGGGAGAGTTATCCCAGCGATCCGACCCGAGGCGGTTTAATGGTTTTGCTCTCGGTAGCAACCAGCCTCGATGCTCTGGCGGTTGGCTTGAGCATGGCTATCCTCCGAGCGCCAATTTTGATACCTTCGCTGGTCATCGGGGTGGTGGCGTTTCTCCTCTCTGCCGTTGGCCTTTTTTGTGGTTGTTATTTCGGGGGACGTTTTGGAAAAAGGATGGAAATTGTCGGCGGGCTCCTCCTGGTTGGCATTGGTTTGCGCATCCTCCTCGATCATCTCTTTCTTCAAGGTGGGTAACCTTTTTGGGGAAATTGCATCTATTTTATTAGAAAGCAGATTCATTGCCTTCTAAACCAAAATGGGCAAAATTTCTAACCGATTCTTTATGGAGGTGTTCGATGTCTTGGGTTAATGAAGCAAACTGGGATCGCATTGCCAGGGTCGTGGTGGGTTTAGCCTTACTCTATTTAGGCTGGAGCGGCCTGGTCGGTGGCGGACTTGGAGCCGTATTGAAAGTCCTCGGTTTTGTCCCGCTCATCACCGGATTAATTGGCTGGTGCCCGATGTACTCGCTGTTAAAGTTCCGCACCAATCGGCCCTGAGCATGGATGAAAAACGCTTTCAGGAGATCATCCACAACCACCCCCGCCCATTGATCGTCGATTTTTGGGCGGGGTGGTGTATGCCCTGTCGGGCAATGGAGCCGGCCCTTAAACGGGTCGAAAAGGAGTTTGCCGGGCGGGTTGACCTTCTGCGGATTGACGCCGATGACTCGCCAGAGTTACTTGCGGCTTTACGCATCTTTGGTATCCCTACCCTGATTGTCTTTCATGGCGGTCGAGAGGTTGCCAGGCAAAGCGGCGCCCAGAACGAGGCCGCCATTCGCCGCCTGTTCGAAGCTGCCCTGGCCGGGCAACTCACCGGAACTGCCCCCTTGAGCCCGCTTGAACGGGCCGTGCGCCTGGTGGCCGGAATCGGCCTGATCGGGCTTGGACTCACCCTGAGCGGTGGCTGGATATGGATCGCGTTAGGCGCGCTGGTGAGCTTTACGGCTGTCTATGATCGCTGTCCGATCTGGCGCGCCGTGACGGGCTGGCTCAAAGGCCGCCTGGCGAACTGAGCTGCCCCCGCAGTTAAAACTTATAACCGATCTTGCGCAGGAAATCTTTCCGCCAGGCAATATCTTCTTCACCTTCGATACCCCTGGGCGAGAAACCATCCACCACACCCAGAATGCCGCGCCCTTGTTCTGTCTCTGCTACTAGCACCTCGACCGGATTGGCCGTGGCGCAGAAAATGCGGCACACTTCGGGGATTGCTTTGATGGTATTCAACACATTGATCGGGAAATAGCCTTGCCCCAGGAAAAGGATAAAAGAATGTCCCGCTCCAATCGCCAGGGCGTTCTTGTGCGCCAGTTCAATCATTGCCGCATCGGTGCCGCTCCAACGCACCAGACACTTGCCGGAAGCCTCGCAGAATGCCAGTCCGAAGCGGATGCCCGGCACTGTGCTGACCAGCGCTTCGTGGATGTCTTCCACCGTTTTGATAAAATGGCTTTGCCCCAGAATGAAATTGATCTCTTCTGGTTTTTCAATCTTCACCGTGAGAATGTTTGCCATCTTTAACCTCCAGTTCGCTCAAGCATGAGATAAGATCAGCTTTTGTTTGATTTTATCCGTTTGCACCCCAATCCTCAATAACCAGGTAAGCTACTTCACGGTACGAAAACCGGCAAGCTCAGCACCTGATAGCTCTCACCCACGCGTTGGACGATGAAGTCGAATTGCGTGAGCGGCGGAAAATCTGCCACTTCTGCGCCACAGCAGGGACCTAAAACAAACAACGAACCATCCGGGTTTTGTAACTCGACCGTAAAACGGATTTCATCGGCGGAGAGCTGCGCAATTTGCACCCAGTTTTTCACCGTCAGCGTACACACAAAACCGTTTTGCTGGCAGGCTCGCGTCCATAAGGCCGGCTTATCCTCAGCAGAGAGATCGGGGTTCATGTCTGCCAGCACATCGTAACTGCCTCCATACCACTTGATCACCGTTTGGTAATCCCCTGCGCGGAGGGCGTTGAAGTACTCCAGCAAAGCCTGCCTGGCTGCTTCGACAACAGCCGGGTCCTGGATTTGGGCTGCCTGATCGGCAACCTGTTGCGCCAGTTGAGCGATCTGCTGTCGTAGCGCCGAATCGACCTGCTGCTGTCCTTTCCCATTAAAGACCAGGCGCAGAGTCAAACCATCCGGGGTTTGGAGCTCCCCTTCACGGCTTTCAAAAGGCAGGTAGGTATCCACCCATCGGAAAAGTTCCTGCATTTGGGCTGCGGTTAGAGATACTTTCTGCACACCGAGCTGCCTGGCCGGCAGACAGGAGCTGAGTTCTGCAATGCCGCTGCGGTAGATCAAAATATCCTCACAGAGACCCTGTACCCCACCTTCGCGATGCAAGGCAATGGCTAGCGGCGAAACGGCTTTCGCCTGTGGATCGGATTCCATCCACAGTTGGCGCGCCCATTCGGCTAACATGCGCTGCTCAGTTGGTGTGGCGGTGACTGCGCCGCGCCCTTGAAAACGGATCGCCCCGGCCGGGGTTTGCGCTTCAAACGGGGCATAGGTTTGAACGAATTTTTCAATCTCCTGGCGCCGCTCTCGCCCGACCAGGGGGATGGCGGTCAGAGGCTGATCGCACACGCCGTAAGACAGAGCTTCTTCGCCGAGGATGAGGGTTTGACAAATGCCGCCTTCTTCCCCCTGCCAGCGTAAGAGAGTCGCTCCGCCATCCAGATTGGGTTGGAGGGCTAAGCGCACATCGCTGCCGCTCAGATCGGTATGAAACTCATAGCGTTTTCCCTGCGCTTCAAGCAGAACGCGAAACCCAGGGGTAATCACCTGAGCACACATCAAACCGGCGGTCTGGATGCCCAGACAGGCATCTGGCCAATCGATCTTTTCAACGCTGAGAATGCGAACCTCTTCCGCTAAGATACCCAACTGGGCAGCCAACACCTGTTGGGCAGAGAGGGCCGCGCCCGGTAAGAAGCGCATTACCGAGCCATCTTCACTCACCCGAAATTCGTATTGTAACCCCTCGCCCAAGAGAACCCCTTGATAGCCCGGCACGATCACCTCGGCGCAGGCTTCCCCCTCCTGCGCTAAACCCAAGCAGCTATTGGGAAACTGGCGGGCTTCGACCGAAAACACCTCCAGTTGTTCAACCGCCACGCCAAGCTGTTCAGCCAGGGTTTGTCGGGCAGCCTGCACAGCCTGGGTTGAAAGCGGAACAGTTGCTGGTGGCTGTTGAGCCTGGTGCGTTTCTCCCAAAGACGGCGTTGGGGTAACGCCGGGGGTACAGGCGACGAGGATAGCGGTCAACATCAGGACGGCGATTAGCCATAAAGGACGAGGGGATTTCATGTTCAAACTCCTTCTGCTTCCGTTCGTTTCGGTTGGATCGAGCAAGATCGCTCTCTTAACCGAAGGGTTTCTCTCAAAACGCTTATCGGGAGACTTTTGTTCCGAATCCAGGATGAGATAGGGCGTTAATCTCCATCCCTAATCATACCCTGTTTCTGGAGAATTGCAAAAGTTGGCAAATTATCTTTGCTCAAGCGGGGAGGTCAACTGCATTTGAGCCCAAATGCGCGGCAGACGCTGGATTTTTTCAAATGCAGAGAGGCTGGCTCGCTTGTGAAAGACATCGTAGTCATTGGCTTCGATCTTTTCTAAAATGGCGCGATAAACGTCCAGAGCCACGGCAATGGCGAAGCGGCCATCACGGTTGAGCAAGCGAATGCCAGGCAAGGCTTCGGCATACAGTTGACGGGCGCGGGCAATTTGAAAACGCATAAACTGCCGCCACCGCTCGGTGACCTGCGCAGCGAAAATATGGCTCTCATCCAGGCCAAAGGACTCCAGCTCTTGCAGCGGGAGATAAATGCGTCCGTTGCGATAATCCTCCCCCACATCGCGCAGGATGTTGGTCAACTGCAAGGCAACCCCTAATTTGATGGCGTAGGGGATGGCCTCCTGGCTCTGATAGCCGATGATGTGCATGCTCATCAACCCCACGGTAGAAGCCACCGAGTAGCAATAGGTCGCTAATTGATCGAAGGTTTGATAACGACTTTGTTCCATATCCCGTGCCACCCCATCGATCAACTGCAGGGCATAATGGCGTGGGATGAGGTAGCGCTGCAACGTGTCCACCCAAGCCAAAGCCACCGGATCATCTGCCTCGGCGGGAGGATGGGAAACAATCTGGCGCCAAACCTGCAGAGCCTGGTGAGGGTCACAGCCATTTTCGCCCACATCGACAATATCGTCCACCGTGCGGCAAAAGGCGTAAAGAGCGCGCACGGCCCGCTGCTTCGGCTCAGGTAAGAAGGCTGAGGCGAAATAAAAGGACTTGCTATAGCGAGCCGTCATATGGGCAGCATGACGATAGGCTTGAGATAGCCGCCTAGCATTTCCCCCAACCATAACCGGCGCAGGAGGAGAAGCAGGATTGGCCTGAAACGCCAGAGAGAGCAGTTGGTCTTCCCAGTTTGCTTCCATGATACTTTCCAGATCACGAATCAGATCAACTGTATTCTACACAAATTGTCTAATTTGTCAATAAAAATCGGAAAATATCTGGAAGAAATCTTGACAGTTTATAGATTTTGACTATAATAAGCATGGCTGGGACGTCCTGAGCCTCGTTGCATCTACCCTGCTACCCTAAAGCCATCTCGCCCCGAGACGTCCCACGCCAGTTCTCTAGAAAGATAACCTGCTTGGTCTGTCACAAGGAGTTTGCATGAAGCCCAAAGTTTTGATCATCGGCGCAGGAATTGGTGGCATCGCAACCGCTGCTCGCCTAGCAAAAAATGGTTTTGAGGTCACCGTTGTTGAAAAAAATGACCAGCCAGGTGGTCGTTGCGGACAATTCATTCGCGATGGGCATCGTTTTGACATTGGCCCAACCCTGTTCCTGATGCCGGAAGTCTGGGAAGAAACTTTTACCGCCCTCGGTGAGCGCATGAGCGATCACCTCGATCTGCGCCGCATTGATCCAACCTACAAAGTCCACTTTGAAGATGGCTTGCAACTTGCCCTCACTTCCAATCTGGGGGCGATGCAAACCCAATTAGAAAAAGTAGAGAAAACCGCCTTTACCGGCTTCCTGCATTATATTGCGGAGGGCAGCAAACACTATAAAATTTCACTGGAGAGATTTGTCGGGCGCAATTTCTACAGTCTGCTGGAGTATTTCTCACCTGCCAATCTCCCTTTGCTCTTTCAGCTCAAGGCGTTGGTCAAACACTACGACAATGTCGGCAAATACTTCAAAGACCCGCGTCTGAAAGCAGCCTTTACCTTTCAGAACATGTATCTAGGCTTGAGCCCTTACGATGCGCCAGCGACCTATTCCCTGCTGCAATATACCGAGCTCGCCGAAGGGGTCTGGTATCCGATTGGCGGCCTGTATGCCCCAATTCTGGCACTGACCGCTATCGCCGAGAAACTGGGCGTTCGGTTTCTCTATAACGCTGAAGTAACCCGCATTGAAACAGCAAACGGAAGGGTAGAGCAGGTACACCTCAAGGATGGGCGTACCTTGCAGGCCGATCTCTATATCGGAAACGCCGATTTGCCGTATATCTACAAAGAACTTTTGCCCGATTCAGACGCAGCGCGCAAATTCGACCAGATGCTCTACACCTGCTCGACCCTCATGTTCTACTGGGGTGTGGATAAAGCCTATCCTCAAATTGCCTTGCACAACGTTTTTCTGAGCGGCGACTATAAAGCCTCTTTTGACCGTATTTTCAAAGATCACACCCTACCGGACACCCCCTCTTTCTACGTCCATGCCCCGACGCGGGTCGATCCCGCAGCGGCCCCGCCCGGACAGGACACGCTCTTCGTCCTGGTGCCGGTCGGTCATCTCGATGAACGGCGACCTCAGGATTGGAATGCTCTGGTAGACCGCGCCCGTGAGACCGTTTTCAGCCGCCTTGCTAAAGAAATGAACGCAGCCGATTTGCGCGAACACATCAAATTCGAAGTTGTGTACACAGCCCAGGATTGGAAGCAACGCTTTAATCTGGATAAGGGAGCGGCCTTCGGTCTCAGTCACAACTTCTGGCAGGTTGGTTACCTGCGTCCGCAAAACCGGCATCGTCGTTATCGCAACCTGTACTTTGTCGGCGCTTCCACGCATCCAGGCACCGGCTTACCCATCGTCTTGCTCTCTGCGCGGCTGACCACGGAGCGCATTCTGCGCGAGAGCAGCTTCCTGTTTCAGACGAGGACGAGTTCCCAAAATCTTCAAACGGCAGTACCTTCATGACTCCATTAAGCACAACTCCGGCGTTTAACCTCAAAGTGGTCCTGAAGGAAACCGGCATCCGCCCGGACACCTTGCGCGCCTGGGAACGTCGCTATGGCTTACCCAAACCGCAACGCTCAGCAGGCGGACATCGCCTGTATTCGCAGCGTGACATCGAGATGATCAAGTGGCTGATGGCGCGCCAGGAGGAGGGGCTTTCTATTGCGCGGGCAATTGAACTGTTACGCAGTCAGATCGCCCAGGGCAACGACCCTCTCGAGCAGATCGAGCCACCCCCGTCGCAGCCCGTCACCACACCGGGTACGTTGGAGAGCCTGCGCAAGGAGTGGGTCGAAGCCTGCCTGGCTTTCGACGAAAAGAAGGCCGAGGCATTACTCAATCAGGCCTTCGCCCTTTTCCCCCTCGAAACGGTTGTGACCGAGATTTTACAATATGCCATGATTCAGGTGGGAGAGCAGTGGTACCAAAACGACATCTCCGTTCAGCAGGAACACTTTGCTTCGGCGCTTGTCCAACGGCGCTTGAATTCTCTGATTGCCGCCTGCCCCCCTCCTACCCGTTCGGAAGTGATCCTGATCGGAAATCCACCCAATGAGCAACATCTGATCCCGATTTTGATGCTAAATCTCTTTTTACGCCGCCGCGGTTTTGGCGTGGTAGATCTCGGTGCCAATGTGCCGGTCGCCAAGTTCGATGAGACGGTAGGGCGGATTAAGCCCCATCTGGTCGTTCTTAGCTCTCAACGCTTGAGCACGGTCGCCCCAATGCTCGAAGTCATTCTCTCTCTGCATCCCCTGAAAACCCAAATTGCCTATGGAGGCCGCATTTTTAATCTTTTGCCGCGCATGGTCGAGTTAATCCCGGCCCATTACTTAGGGAAAACCCTGGACGAAGCGGTGCGAAATGTTGAGCGTCTGGTTAGCCAGCGACCGCCTTTGCCGGCTCCTCCAGCAGTGCTGCAAACCTATCACCAGACTGCGGAGGTCTTTCGCTATCTCCGCCCCCAATTCGAAGCACGGCTGTTTGAAGCGCTGGGCAAATACGCCTTGCCCGAAGAGTACCTGCGTACAGCCGTTGAAGATTTTGGCGATGTGCTTCACTCGGCTCTGGCGATCGGCGATCTGGATGCCATCCAGCCAGAACTGGAATGGTCGCGCGGCTTACTTCACCAACACCATCTCTCCGACGGCATCCTTGCTCCGTTTCTGCTTGGATATGCCCAGGCGTTGCAAGCCATGAGTGCCCCTCAACTGAAGCCGCTGATAGACTGGTTAATGACTACCGCTGAAAGCGTGACGGCATAGGCCCAGCAACAGTTCCCGGTAAACAGGTGGTATATGCGGGCAATTTGGTGGATCCGCCGTGACCTGAGACTAACCGATAACGGCGCTTTGCAGGCCGCCCTTCAGCAGGGAGAGGTCATCCCGCTTTTCATTCTCGATCCGCGTTTGCTTGCCCATTCAGCCCCCAAACGGCTCAATTTCCTGTTCGGCGGCTTGCAGGCTCTGGATAAAAGCCTGCGCCAGCGCGGCGCAGCGCTGATCCTGCGCCGTGGTGAGCCTCTAACCGTCCTGCGCCAGGTGCTGGAAGAGAGCGGGGCTTCGCGCGTTTATGCCGAAGAAGACTACACCCCCTACGCCCGCCGCCGCGATGAAACAATCCGATCCGAAATTCCTCTGCGCCTTATCGCCTGGCAAACCGTTCATCATCCAGCCAGGGTGCGAAAGCCGGATGGAAAACCCTACACCGTTTACACCCCCTACGCCAAAGCCTGGAAGGCAAATCTGATGGATTTGCAGCTTCTCCCGGCTCCCGAACGGATCAGCCTGCCGCCCGGTCTTTCCAGCGAACCTTTGCCGTCTTTCCAACCTGATCCACACTTCCCGGCTTCTGAACAGGAAGCCCTGTTGCGCCTGGAGGAGTTTACCCAACCCCCGTCCTTCCCCGCTCGGCATAGAGGATTGGGCGGCATTTATGCCTATGCAGAACAGCGCAACCGCATGGACCTGGATGGCACTTCCCAGCTTTCGCCCTATTTGCGTTTCGGCCTGATTGGGATGCGTCAGGCGGTCTTTGCCGCCCTGCAAGCCTTGCGCAACTCCCCGCCTGGGATGGGCAAGTCCGCCGAAACGTGGTTGAATGAATTGATCTGGCGCGAGTTCTACATTCAAATCCTGTACCACTTCCCTTATGTTCGCCGTGAGGCTTTCAACCGAGCCTTTACGAACCTCCCCTGGCAAAACGATGAAGCAGCCTTTCAAAGCTGGAAGGATGGGTTGACCGGTATGCCCATCGTCGATGCAGCCATGCGTCAGTTGCGCCAGATGGGCTGGATGCACAACCGCGCCCGCATGATTGTGGCTTCCTATCTGGTCAAGGATATGCTGATCGATTGGCGTTGGGGAGAAGCCTGGTTTATGGAGAACCTGATTGATGGCGACCTGGCTGCCAACAACGGCGGCTGGCAATGGACAGCCGGGACCGGCACCGACGCGGCGCCCTATTTTCGGATCTTTAACCCGATCCTACAAAGTCGAAAATTCGACCCCCACGGAGCCTATATTCGCCGCTGGGTGCCAGAGCTGCGCCACCTGGACAATGATACCCTTCACGCTCCGTGGCTCAAAGGGGTGCAGGTTGCCGGTTATCCAGCCCAGCCAATTGTTTTGCCCGACAAAGCCCGCACGTTGGCCGTTTATGCTTCAGGGCGAGCTAGCCGTCAGGGAAGCTGAGAACTCGCTCAAATTACGCGCCAGGACATCTAAATCGGACTGGGCGGCGTAGGTGTCCTTTTCCAAACCGTTGAGGGCTAAGGTCAGTCTGGTGTCCATTTCGGTTAAGGCCGTGCGCTGGGCAGAGCTAGCACCGCTTTGCACCGCTTTGAGAATCGCTTGCGCGTTTTGCATCGCCGTTTTGGCAAGTTCCAGCTTATCTTCATACAGGTAGATACGCGCAGAGGCGATTTCCATTTCCAAGCGCAGCACGTTGTTTTGGAAGTCGGCGCTCTTTAGCCGCTCAAGAGATTGCTGATAGAGTTTCTCCAGTTGAGCTTTTTCAGCCAGTTGAGCTTCTAAGGATTCAATGCGTGTCTGGGCGGCGCTCAACTCGGCGGCGCGGGCGTCTGCCTGGCGACGCAGGGGCATGTAGAGAAGGAGCAAGGCAGCCACGAAGCCGATGCCCAAGAGGATCAAAACGCCTAATGTCCAGCGTACCAGTTGGCGCAGCAAGCGGCGCAGGCGGCTTTCTGCTTTTGCTGGTTGAGACGGCAGCGCTGAAGGAACGGGTGTTTCTCCGCCTGGTTGTTCTGCTGGCTCTTCAATCTGGTTTTCTAATTTTTCATCGCCTTCATTTTCGTTCATTCTCCAACTTGTCTCCTTCCTGTGTCAGCAAGTCCAAATCAACAACCCTAAAACCTTATCCTTCCTGACCGCAACCAGGTCTTAACTCGCCGGCGCAAAGGCTTTCATTCTCGCTCTTTGGCGCGCGGCCGGGGCAATGGATACGGCAAGGGGATATATTCGACCGTCGGGCGACCCATCCCGGCTTGCGGATACATATTCATCAGTTGATAAACTTCTTTGGGGACATCGGTGGAAATAGGCAACCCCAGCCCGCGCGCCTCTTCCACGGTGATCGGGTAATCGTGCGTCCAGCGTCCACTGGAGAGGACTTCCGCAAGCGTTTCAGCTTGTTCGGGAGTGGCGTGACTCATCAGGATTTCCCGTAAGGTATCTTTGACCTGGCGCATCGCCTTCCGGGCAACGTCGGCTAAGATCAATGTCTCATCGTTAATTTTTTCGAGGGGCTTTTGCTCTAAAACGGCCAGGATGGAAGCAGCCGGTTGTTGACCAATTTGCGGATCGACCGGACCCAACACGGCGTTCTCGTCCATCACGATCTCATCGGCTGCCAGAGCGATCATGGTGCCGCCCGACATGGCGTAATGCGGCACAAAGACGGTCACTTTGGCAGGATGGCGACAAAGGGCTTTAGCGATTTGCTCGGCCGCCAGCACCAAACCGCCAGGGGTGTGCAGGATAATGTCAATCGGCACATTCGGATCGGTCAGCTTGATGGCGCGCAAAATCTCTTCCGAGTCGTTAATGTCGATGTAGCGAGCCAGCGGAAAACCCAGGAAGGACAGGCGTTCCTGACGGTGAATCAGAGCAATGGCGCGGGAATTGCGCTTGACCTCAAGCTGGCGTAACATGCGCGCCCGGCTGGCTTCCAACATGCGCTGACGGATGACCGGCTGTAAGGAAGAAATGACCAGGAAGAGGAAGAATAAGATCGTAAAGTCCATGTCTCACCTCGCGGATGGGATTACCAGGGGAAGTATTCATCAGGATAGAAGCGTTCATACGGCCGCGGACGGCGGGGGATAAAAAGCTTTACAGTGAGCAGTCCAAAGATGAACCCGCCGATGTGGGCAAACCAGGCGATGCCGCCCATGCTCATCTGCGCCGGCGAGAGCAAAGCCGCTACGCCTGAGAAGAATTGCGATACAAACCATAGCCCCAAAAAGAAGAAAGCGCTAATTTCGATAAAGTATGGGATAAAGAATAAGGGGATCAGGGTGATAACCCTGGCATTGGGGAAAAGCAAAAAGTAAGCGCCCATTACTGCCGCAATCGCGCCGCTGGCGCCAATGGCCGGCACGCGGCTGGTCGGATCGACAAACGCCTGTGTGAAGGCGGCTGCCAAGCCACCCAGGATATAGAAGAGCAGATAACGGAAAGAGCCCATGCGGTCCTCGACATTATCGCCAAAAATGAACAAAATCCACATGTTGCTCAAAAAATGCACCCAGCCGCCGTGTAAGAACATATGCGTAAACAGTGAAATGATTGCCAACGGGGAAAACAAAAAACGCCATGGTTCAAAGAGCGGCAGGCGGGCTGGCACCATGCCGAAGATTGAAATGAATTGTTGCAGCATCCGATCCGGCATGCTGATCTCGAACAGGAAGATGGCGGTGTTCAAGCCGATGATGGCGTAATTGACAATGGGGAAAGAACGAGAATGAATGGTATCACGAATGGGCAGCATCTTCAACCTCGGATCAGGAGAGCTCAGGAGAGGAGATTGCTCAAGATGGCTCCTGAGAAGGATACGATAACTAAATTATACTGCACACCCTTTAGAGAATTTGAATGGGGGCTGAGCGATTCTCACGATTGGGAAAAACTTGAGGGTGCAGATACAGATTACGGCAGCGTGCCTTGAGGTTCGACTTGCTCGCCGCGGTCGGTAATCAGACCAATCCCAAAGCGCTTGACAGCTTCATAGGCGCTTGGATCAGCTCGCATCCCATACACATAGACGAGGTAAGGTCCCCCAAAGCCAGCCTGACGAATCTTTTGCCGAAAGGCATCCGCCCGCATGTGTTGCGCCCAATCTTCCACCGCGCTGTGGCTGAGGCGCACCTTCGCCTCCAGCACCGCCGTCAGTTGCTTTCCCTCCTGATCCTCAAGTTGATAAATGACGTCAATCTCTCCATTTAGATAGAGATTGAAAGGCCCCTTCAGGATGCGATAGCCCTTCTGGCGCAGGACATACCCCAGCGTATCGGCTGCTTCCTGTTCCATGCTTGCCCCAATTCGATCTTCGAGACGACCAAGTTGCGAAGCGGTGCGCTTTTGAGCTTCAGCCAGCTCATCGACCTTTTGCTCGGTGCGCCGCTGCGCTTCGGCAAGCTCTGCCAACGCAATTTCCAATCGATCGACGCGTTGCTCTGTGCGCCGCTGCGCTTCAGCCAGCTCTTCGAGCTTCTGCTCTGTGCGCCGCTGCGCTTCGGCAAGCTCTGCCAGAGCAATCTCCAATCGCCCAACCCGCTCGTCGGTGCGCCGCTGCGCTTCGGCAAGCTCCGCTAGGGCTGTCTCCAGTCGCCTAACCCGCTCGTCAGTGCCCCGCTGCGCTTCGGCAAGCTCTGCCATCGCAATTTCCAATCGATCGACGCGTTGCTCTGTGCGCCGCTGCGCTTCGGCAAGCTCTTGCACCGCCAGCATGGTCTGCTTCTGTGCTTCGGCAAGCTCATCTACCCGGCGGGTCAGGATTTCCACCTGATAGGCGAGCCGATTTATGCTCTCCAGTACCTGGCGTTCAAACTCCGAAAGCAGCAATTGCCGCAATTGCTCTCGGAGAGCCGGATCACTGCGGAGCTTCTGAAGGAATTCCTGCACATCATTCGCCGAAATTGCCATAATTATCCTCAACCAGATTATACCACCCGAAATCTAAATGCGTTCAAAATGGAATCTTTGTTTGGTCTGTTATATAGAACGTTATCAACTGCCCCTTGGGACGAATTAACCACCGATCTTTTCTGCCACGACAATCACGTTCGGGGAAAAGCGCTGGAGGGGTTTTTTGTCAAAATTGCCGTAGGTCGCCTGAAGATGAAACCCGCTTTGCTCGATTTCGATAAAAAACTGACTGACAGCTTCCAGCGAATACATCTGCCGATATTCCACCCGTTCCACGTTCCCGTCTGGAAAAAGGTGATCGTAAGCCCAGGTCACCGAGAGCCAATCCTGGTCACGTTGCCAGGAGGTGAAAATCTGCACCGGATAGATGGTCTCGGGGTGAAGGACGATCTCTTCCAGTTCGGCTTCGACTTGCGCCGGTAACGACTGCAGCAAAGCGGGGTTGGGAAAACTGAGCGCAAAAGCGCCGCCGCTTTGTAAGCACCGCCAAACCCGGCTCAAAAGAGCCAGCCGTTGCTGTGAAGCAAAGGTGGAATAGGTGTTACATGGCAATAAAGCCAGCCGAAAGACAGGCGCGAGAGCCAGGCTGGTCATATCGGCGCAAAAGACCCGAGCCGGGCCGCGCCGCCGCAGAAAGCGGAGCATCTCGATTTCACTATCCAACCCGACAATATAATAGCCAGCGTTCTGAAGGACGTGCAAAACCCGACCGGTGCCGCAGCCCAGTTCCACAATTGGATGACCGTACTGGCGCGCCAGTTCAAGGTAAAAGGCTAAATCATCGGTGTAACTGGCATGATGGGCATGATATAAGGGTGGAAAGCGATTCACAAGCCAAAAATCCTTGACGATTAGGCAGTAACCGCATTATACTCGTCATCAGAATAGCGGGGTGTGGCGCAGTACGGTAGCGCACCGCGTTTGGGACGCGGGGGTCGGCGGTTCAAGTCCGCCCGCCCCGACTGATCAATAAAGGCAATGCCCTGTTTGCGGGCATTGCCTTTTTGTCGAGCAGAATCAGGGGCTATCGCTCAGCTTCCCAAAACGCTTTTGTCGCAGTCGCACCTATCTCAAAATCAACGGCAGGAATAATCGCCATATCCTGCGGGGGCTGAACTCTGATGAGTTGTGAGCGCTATCGTTATATGTCTGAAGGGTGACATCGTTGCGCCCTATTCCGGTGGGCAATGTGGCACTCCAATTGCCTGAACTGTTCGCCATGACGGCATCAATAAAAATTCCGCCTCCACCAGGCGCTGACGGATCATCGATAGCCCGATAGATTGTAATCCAACAGTTGGAGCAAGCCGTTCCGGAAAGGACAACCGGATTACCACTGGCAGAGGTAATAACAGGGTAATTTAGCAACCCGTTGGGACCTGTATCGACATCCCCCGAGTCATTCGGTGTGTGCCCGTCGTTACCCAAGTCAATGGGCAATCCACCATTGTACCCAATTTCCAGCGGCCCAGCATCATTCCTGTTGCACAAATAACTTGACAATTTCGAGCCTATCTTGTAAAATACAGGTTAGTAAAGATAATAAACTTACTAACTTGCTGATTGGACCTGATATAGTGAAAAAAGCTACGCGTCAGTTTACCAAGCTGCACAATACTCGCCTGATCCTCAAGGCAATTTACAATAACCGAGGTGAGATCAGTCGAGCAGAGTTATCCCGTATAACTCAACTGACTCCTGCAACAGTCTCTGATCTGGTCGGCGACCTTGTTGGCTCAGGTCTCATCAAAGAAGTAGGTCTCGGCACCTCCACGGGTGGTAAGCCACCGATTCTGCTCTCCTTTGATCCCGATAGTCGCCAGATGGTATGCATTGATCTCAGCGGAGATGGTTTCCTGGGTGCGATTGTCAATTTGCAAGGTGACATTATCACCCGCAAGAAAGTTTCAGTTCAAAATTGCGTTGGACAGGAGGCGTTGGAAGCCACTTACGCCCTGCTCGATGAGCTCATTCAGGCTTGTTTCGCGCCAATCTTAGGAATTGGAGTCGGTACGCCAGGGCTTGTGAACGTTCAGAAAGGAATAATCCGAAAAGCGCTCAATCTTGGTTGGCATGAATTACCGTTAAAGTCTTTGCTTGAAGAACGCTATCATCACACAGTGTATATTGCTAATGACTGCCATGTAGCTGCACTGGCTGAGTACGCCTATGGATCTGGCCGGGAAGAGGATAATTTGCTGGTTATCAAGATCAGTCAAGGAATCGGTTGTGGGATTATTCTGAATGGCGCTCCTTATTATGGGGATGGCTTCGGTGCCGGTGAGATCGGCCATGTTACTATCACAGATGACGGGCCAAGATGTACGTGTGGTAATATTGGGTGCCTTGAAGCCTTAGCCTCGACAAGGGCTTTAATTCAGAAGGTTCGGCAGCAAGTATGCAACCACCCCGACTCTTCTCTCTATAACATTCCCCTAAACGAAATCAACCTCCCTAAGATAATTTCTGCCTTTCAACAGGGAGATATTTTCATTACTGAGTTGATAGGCCAGATTGGAAGATATTTGGCCAAATCAATTGCCTATTTAGTTGGCTTGCTCAATGTGCATCACATTGTCATTGCAGGAGATTTCGAAGGATTCGGTCCGTTTTTCTTAGACGTTATTCGTCATGAATTACCCTATCACGTATTGCCGGTTATGGCAGAACACGCTGAGTTAACTTACTCCTCCTTAGGGGAAAACATTGTATTGCTTGGTGCTGCCGCCCTTGTTCTGGCTGAGGAATTGGACTTGCCCTGAAACACCAGGACGGTTTATCGATGTTTGAAGACGCTAAACTATCTGAGCAACTGGCTATCGGAATAGACATCGGAGCAACCAAAATTGCTGCCGCGCTAGTCACGCCAGATGGACACATTTTAGACTCCATCCAAAAGCCGACTCAAACGCAAAAAGGCAGCGAGGTGGTCTTGCAGGACATTTTAGAGATAGTTCAGCATCTCTACAATTTGGCGCCATCCGCCGTTGCCGGGGTCGGCATTGGCTCACCGGGTATTTTAGACCCTGAAGCAGGCATTGTCTATAACGCTGTCAATCTTGGTTGGGTGGATGTCCCCTTGGTGTCTTACTTAGAAGTCTTCCTCAATCTTCCGATCCCCATCTATCTTCAACGGGACACTTTTGCGAGTGTACTGGGAGAATACATTTTCGGAACTCAAGGGCGGGTTCGGGATTTGGTTTACTTTAGCATTGGCTCGGGCTTTGGAGCCGGCGCAATCGTGAATGGGCAACTTCTCATGGGAGCAACCGGTGGCGCGCTTGAACTGGGTCACCTTACGCTCTCGTTCTTGGATAATCCATGCGCTTGCGGCAGGATCGGCTGTGTTGAAACGATACTTTCTGGGAATGGGGTGCTGACTACAGTCCTGAAGCGATTAGAACAATCCGATCAACCCTCGCTTCTCCGTCAGCTTTCACCATTGCACCCAAAAGACATTCTTCAGGCAGCCCAAATGGGTGATCCTGTCGCCACCGAGGTACTCAACCTAGCCGGTAAAGTGTTTGGGATTGTCCTTTCTTTGTGCACAGCGGTCTTAAACCCGGCTGTGATCATCGTGGGAGGCGGCTTTGGTCGCGCAGCTCTGGATATGTTGCTCCCTATAGCCCGCAAAGAGCTGGAGCATCGGATACTAAAAGAACACCATCAAAGCATGCAGATCAGGGTTTCTACCCTGGAGTCAAGTGCTTTGGGGCCAGCCGCCTTAGTTTGGTATCAAAAGAATAGTGAGAGGCTCAAGAAAGTGAATGAACCAGGTATAAGCCTCAAAAATAAAATTTAGAAAGGAGATGATGGAGAAGCCCTGGATTAAAAAAGCCAATTTAGCAACCACTTACTTTAAAAAAGCGAGGAGTCCATCCAGTTAAGATGGACGAAGGGAAGTCTGCCGAAATTCATCAAAATAGAAACGGAGGTGAAACCTTGAAATAACAAGTGTAGAGAATTCGATCCAACCACGAGAAAAAAACTACTATCAAACTAACTAACTAACTATTTACACTAAGGAGGAAGACGTATGAAAAAGAACATCATTCTCAGTATCTTGCTGGCGTTCGCCCTGTTGCTTACATCCTGCGCGCAAGCTACACCTGCAGAGCCACCCGCGGCAGAGGTCACCCAGCCGCCTGCTGCTGAAGCCACGCAACCACCAGCAGTCGAAGCCACCCAGCCACCCGCCGCGGAAGAAGAGCAAGTGACCCTCATCATCGAGTCGTGGCGCAATGACGATTTACCCATCTGGCAAGATGTGATCATCCCAGCCTTTGAGAAAAAATATCCAAATATCAAAGTGGTATTCAGCCCGACAGCTCCTGCGGAATACAATGGTGTCTTGAACTCAAAGTTAGAAGCCGGTACGGCTGGCGACTTAATCACCTGTCGACCTTTTGATGCCTCGCTAAAGCTATATGAAAAGGGCTATTTAGCCCCGCTCAATGACCTGCCTGGCATGGAGAACTTCACCGATTTTGCGAAAACAGCCTGGAGCACAGATGACCTATCGGTAACGTTTTGCGTGCCAATGGCTTCCGTTATCCATGGTTTCTTTTATAACAAGGAAGCTTTCGACAAATTGGGTTTGCAAGAACCGACCACCTGGGATGAGTTCTATCAGGTTTTAGATGCCATCAAGGCCGATGGAACCTACAGTCCGCTCGTCATGGGCACCGCCGATATGTGGGAATCAGCCACCATGGGCTTTCAAAATATCGGGCCAAATTATTGGAAAGGCGAAGAAGGTCGGATTGCTTTGATCAAAGGTCAAGCCAAGTTCACCGATGAACCTTACGTCAAGACCTGGCAACAGTTAGCTCGATGGCGCGACTATCTGGTCTCCGGTTTCGAGGCTGTTAAATACCCGGATGCTCAAACGCTGTTTACCCTCGGTAAAGGCGCCATCTATCCGACCGGTTCATGGGAAATTGCACTGTTCGAAAAGCAAGCTACCTTCCCGCTGGGAATCTTCAAGCCACCCGTGGAAAAGGCCGGAGATCAGTGCTACATCAGCGACCATGTTGACATCGCTCTCGGGATGAATGCAGCGACCAAACATTCGGAAGCAGCGCGCACATTTTTGAGTTGGGTAGCTTCGGCGGAATTTGCTGAACTGTACGGGAACGCCTTGCCGGGCTTCTTCCCGCTTCACAGCACGCCGGTTGAGCTTACCAACGAACTGGCGCAAGAGTTCGTCTCGTGGCGAAACGAGTGCAAATCGACAATCCGGAATTCCTATCATATTCTGTCCCGAGGCGAGCCTAACCTCGAAAATGAATTGTGGCGTGTCACCGCGCTGGTGGTTAATGGTACAATAACACCTGAGCAGGCTGCCCAAGAAATCCAGGCTGGACTAGACAAATGGTATAAACCACAACAATAAAAAAGA
>Ga0209101_1000522_pt1 | contig 31325 bp, 19 predicted proteins | sample ConPoolayeCmetaG_FD_185481 | JGI IMG/M metagenome (GOLD analysis project Ga0209101, IMG submission 185481) | Hot spring microbial mat communities from California, USA to study Microbial Dark Matter (Phase II) - Cone Pool mat layer C metaG... ...
GCCGAGGAGAACATCCAGGCGCGCATCCGCGGCGCCGTCTGGATGGCGCTCTCGAACAAGTTCGGCTGGCTGGCGCTGACGGCGGGGAACAAGAGCGAGATGGCGGTGGGCTATGCGACGCTCTACGGCGATATGGCGGGAGGCTTTGCCGTGATCAAGGACGTGCCCAAGACGCTGGTCTACGACCTGGCACGCTGGCGCAACGCGCAATCGCCGGTCATCCCCGAAGAGGCGCTCACCCGTCCGCCCACGGCGGAACTGCGCCCGGGTCAGAAGGACACCGACAGCCTGCCACCCTATGAAGTGCTCGATCCGATTCTGAAGGCTTATGTCGAGGAGGATCGCAGCGCCGAGGAGATCGTGGCGCGGGGTTTTGACCCCGAGACGGTGCAGCGCGTCATCCGCATGGTGGACCGCTCCGAGTACAAGCGTCGCCAGGCGCCGCCGGGGATCAAGATCACCCCCCGCGCGTTCGGGCGGGATAGACGGCTGCCGATCACCAACCGTTTTGGGGGATGATCACGTTTCACGTGCCAAACCCCATTCTAGGCCACAGGCCTTTGGTCGGCCTCTGCCGGGTACGGGGGATTAATCAATCGCCCCTTCTGCACCAACGGGCAGTGTCGGCACGGGCCGACAACCTGGATGTGTGCATTGAGAGGATTGGTCAGCGAAGGCCGACCACTGGCCGCAGGCCCAGGAAGGCGACTTCCAGTCACTGTCCCAATAGTTGATTTAATGATTCGGTCCGGTTGAAATCGCTCTCTCAGGACCTGCCGGTAGTCGCAAGAACATCGGCTTTTGTATAAGGCGTCTTTTATACTGGGAACGGGTAAGAATTGGAGATTTAACGTATCTATTCAGCCTGCCCGTGCTGTGCCGGGCGGACCACAGGCCGCCCGGACCAGACATTGCAGACACTGGCTACCCTGAGACACCCCAGGTGGCTCAGGTGCCATCTGCACCGCCGCACTGTGGTCCGGCGGTGCAGGCTGGATAAATACCATTTAACCACGTGCTACCACGCTCAGGAAAATTCCAAAATTCACCCGTGCGCAGTATAATGTCCAAGGGTAATTACCTGCCCGGCTGCCTGCTACCGTGTGCCGGTTGGAAATCGACATACGGGCGCCTGCGGCGCCGGGCGTCGCCCTGCGCCGACGCGGAAACAGCGGTCGGCGCAGGCCCGACCGAAGGCCTGCGGCCCAAAGTGGGCGACTTCAGTCGGCAGGGGCAGGCAGTTACGTCCAAGGTAATGAAATGAGTATACGTAAGCGTATTTTGATCGTCACAGGTTCGGCGTTCGCTGTCATTGTGTTGTTGCTCTACCTGGCGTCGCGCGCCATCCTGGTGGGGAGCTTCTCTGCTCTGGAAAGGAAGTATGTGTATGACAATGTGGAACGCACATTGCACACCCTGACAGGTGAACTTGCTGCTCTTGCAGCAACGAACGCTGACTGGGCCATCTGGAACGACACTTATGCCTTCATAGAGAATGCCGACCGCGCTTACATTGAGTCCAATCTGGTGGACAGCACATTTATCACCCTCAGGCTGAACGTGATGCTTTTTGTGGATCCCTCCGGCCAGCTTGTTTACGGTAAAGGCTTTGACCTGTATGCGAAGCAAGAAATGCCCATCCCTGATGGTCTGCAGGAGCACCTGACGCGCGACGGTCTATTGCAACCTCTTGAGACAGGGAGCATAGTCAGTGGTATCCTTGTCCTGCCTGAGGCGCCTATGCTCGTCACCTCCGCCTCCGTCCTTCAAAGTGGAGGGAATGGCCCTGCACGCGGTGTCCTGGTGATGGGACGTTACCTGGATACCCCGGAGGTCACACGCTTCGCCGAACTCGCCCGTGTACACATGGACATCTACAGGTTCGGTGATCCAGGCGCGCCACCCGACCTGAGTGTAGCCTGTACTGCATTGACACGAGCTTTTCCCAGGCCCGAATCCATTTTCAGCCAGCCGCTGAGTGGCAACGTAGTGGCCGGGTATACGCTGGTGAGGGACATCTACGGACGCCCGGCGTTAATTATCAGAATAGAACAGCCCAGGGATATTTATCACCAGGGGCAGATAAGTATGCTGTATCTTATCTTCCTGTTCCTGGCCAGCGGGCTGGCGTTCACCAGCGTGTCATCGTGGCTGACAGACCGCGTGCTCATCTCCCGGCTGGTGCGGCTGAATGCAGAAGTGGATGCTATCGGAGCAAGCGGTGAGCTGTCTCATCGCGTGCATATCACAGGCAATGACGAGCTTTCTAACCTGGCAGTCGCGATCAACAGAATGCTGGGAGCACTGGAATATTCTCTCCTCGCTCTGCAGGAGAGCGAGGAAGCATTAAAGCGGCGCAATGAGGAGCTGTCCACGCTGTATGAAGCAGCCACGGCGCTCGGTTCTGAACTGGAGTCTGGCGCCGTGCTGCTCACGGTAGCCAGGCAGATGGGGAAAGCTTTACATTCGAGTAGATGCACTGTCTCGCTCTGGCACCGCGAACGCAACATGCTCGAGACGCTGGTGGACTACGACGTCACTGCTGCCAGCCGGACAGAGTTCCCCGGTCTCACGTTAAGCCTGAACGATCACCCTGACCTGCGCAAAGTCATTGAAAGCGGACGTCCTCTGGTAATTGCAAGACCTCCTGCAGGCGGGATTGCAGACAAAGAGACCGCTTTAGAAAGGCAAGAAACCTGTAGCAGGCTGGTACTACCCTTGATCGTCCACGACCAGGTCATTGGATTGATAGAACTCGCCGACATACAGGAGGCACGTGAATACACGCCCGAGGAGATACGCCTGGCCGAAAGCCTGGCTGCTCATGCCGCGATTGCCATCGAAAACTCCTGCCTTTATGAGCGAGCCCAACAGGAGATCGAGGAGCGGAAACGGACCGAGGCGATGTTACGCGAGTCTGAGCAGCGCTTCCAGGATGTGGCTCGCTTCACGGGCGATTGGATTTGGGAGACCGATGTGCACGGTAACTACATCTACGTCAATCCGGTAGTTGAAAAGGTACTTGGTTATACGCCAGAAGAAGTGATCGGTAAACACTATGCTCAGTTCCTGGCTCCGCAACCCGGGAGCACACTCGCGTCCATTCAGCAACTGGCGCAAAGAGACATCTGTCAGATGATACGCAAGGATGGCGGCATCGTCTACTTCAAAAGCTCGGTTATGCCGCTGGAAGATGGCGCGGGTAATTTGCTTGGCTACCGTGGTCTCCATAGAGATGTCACCATCGAGCGGCAGATAGAGGAGCGCATTGCCACAGTCTATCTGTTGGGGCGTGAACTGGTTCTTTCCAGGGACGAGGAAGAAATAGCTCAGGCGACCGTCGAAGCCATCAGACTTCTACTGGCACCCCGGAGAGGAGAGATATGGCTGGTAGACAGGGAAAGGAAATCCCTGGTCTGCCACGCCTGCCATCCTGGAGCATCGGACTCCTCCACACGCACACTTTCACTCGAGGAAGAACAGCTCCCGCTTGTGTCCGTGGTCAAAAGCGGAGTGTCACTCTACATCCCCGAGCTTCGCGACCAGATTTATGGAACCCGCTCAGTGCTGTGTGTGCCCCTCAGCATAAAAGGGCGAGTGATTGGCGTGCTCGAGGTGGAAGGTGGCCAGGCAGATGCTTTTGACAGGGACGCGCAACGCCTGCTGACCTCCCTGGCCGATCAGGCGGCGCTGGCAGTTGAAAATGCCCGCCTTTACGAGCAGATGCGTGCTGCCCATGACCGCCTGCAAGCGCTTTCCACCCGTCTGGTTGAAGTGCAGGAAGCCGAGCGACGCCATATCGCCCGTGAACTCCACGACGAGATTGGCCAGATCCTGACCGGCCTCAAATTACTGATCGAGGCAGGCACGTTCACCCACGATGTGACGAGGGTGCATGCCACTCTAAAGGAGGCGCAGGCGTTGGTCAACGAGCTGATGAACCGGGTGCGAAACCTCTCTCTCGGCCTGCGCCCCACATCTCTGGACGATCTGGGGTTGGTACCGGCGTTGCGCTGGCACTTCGAGCGCTACATCGCCCAGACCGGTGTGCAGGTGGTCTTTAAACATATCGGGATAGAGGGCAGGCGATTCGCTCCCCAGGTCGAGACGACCGTTTACCGCGTGGTCCAGGAAGCACTTACTAACGTGGCCCGTCATGCCAATGTGGATCATGTTACAGTGCGGTTGTGGGCTGACGAGGAAACCATAGAAGTGCAGATTGAGGATCTGGGGAGCGGCTTCGATCCCGACGCAGTGCTGAGCGGCGGTACTTCTGGCGGGCTGTCCGGTATGTATGAGCGGGTGGCTCTGCTGGGCGGTCGCCTGACAGTCGAATCCAGGCCTGGTGCTGGCACCCGCGTGACGGCTGAGATCCCCCTATCCGGCAGCAGTGAGGTGGTATGATAACAATCGTGCTGGCAGACGATCATCAGGTGGTTCGCAAAGGAATCCGCGCCCTCCTGGAAATGGAACCAGACTTTCAGATCGTTGGTGAGACCGGGGATGGATTGGAGGCAGTGCAGTTGACCATCCGCCTCCGCCCGGATGTTCTGGTTCTCGACTTGATGATGCCAGGTCTGAACGGCATTGACGTCACCCGTCAGGTTACCAGGCAGGTGCCTCAAACGCGCGTGGTGCTTCTTTCGATGTACGCCGGGGAAGATTACGTGCTGGAGGCATTGAGAAATGGCGCCAGTGGCTATGTGCTGAAGGATGCCAGCATCTCGGAATTGATCCAGGCGATACGCGACGCGGTTGCCGGCCGGCGTTACCTGAGCCCGCCACTGGCTGAACGGGCTATTGATGCCTATGTGAGGCAGACACAGGAGAGCGCCCTCGATCCCTACGAGACATTGAGCGACCGCGAAAGAGAGGTTCTGCACCTGGCTGCCGAGGGCCTTACCAGCGCGGAGATCGCCGAGAGGCTCTCGCTCAGTCCACGCACTGTTGAGAGCCATCGGAGCAGTATGATGCGCAAGCTGGGTTTACACACCCAGACCGATCTGGTCCGCTACGCCATACGCAAGGGTATCATTACATTGTAGAGATTCACCAAAAATAACGGAGCCGTGTATGCGACCATTGATATGGTTGGGGATGGCGCTCGCAGGGACGGCGATGGCTCTCCTTGCGATGTGCCTGCCCGGTAGCAGCAGATGCCGGGCGCGCAGAGATGCCGGTGCCGTTTTGCTGCTCACCGGCATTGTGATGCTCTTTTTCTGGCCGGTGCTCTTCGCTGGCCACTCTTTCCCCAGAGGTGGAGGAGACCTGTGGGGGCAACTCTACCCTGTCTGGGCGTTCATCGCTGCGCAGGTGCGCCGGGGTATCTTCCCATTGTGGGATCCGCTCCTGGAGGCAGGCGATCCAATCCTGGCAGAGGGACAGTTCGGCCTGTTCAATCCGCTGAACTGGCCTCTCTTCTTGCTCTCGCCGCCACCGGTGACGATGGTGCTCTGGCGCGGTATGGTCGGGGTATTGATCGCAGGAGTGGGCATGTACCTCTACCTGACCCGCTCGCCACACCTCCGCCTTAGCCGTCCGGCGGCCTTGCTGAGCGCGACCGCCTACATGCTCTCCGACCCCTTCGTCACTCACCTGGGTCACCCTCAGATAAACGATGCCATGGCCTGGTTTCCCTGGGCCTTTCTCGGGCTGGACTGGGCGCTGGCAGCACCATCGTGGGGGGAGGCTGCTCTGGGCGGCATTCCCCTGGCATTGATGGTATTGGGCGGTCATGGTCAGGTCTCCCTCTATGGTCTGGTTGCTGCCGGACTCTATGGTGTACTCACCTGCCTGTGGCCTGCCACCGGTAAGCCTGCCTTACCCGCCCGCGTGGGCAGGCTGGCATTGGCGGCCCTGACAGGTTTCACCCTCTCCGCGCCCATGACACTGCCCGGGATAGAGCGGTTGCCCTGGACTGTGCGCACGTTGATGCCGCGTGAGTTGAGGCGTGGCTACGAGTTCATCCCCCCATTGCTGATTGACAGCCTGGCCCCCTGCTTTCATGGCTGTAGCGTGGAGCAAATCTGGATGCGTATGGACAGGGTGGAGAAGGCTTACGTGGGGGCAATAGCACTCTATCTGGCCCTCTGGGGAGTGATCACCCGGCCCCGTCGCGCCCTGCCATGGATAGCGCTGGGGACACTTGCCCTGCTCTTTGCTATGGGCTACCAGGCACCGCTCTACCCCCTGGTGGCCGACTGGCCTCTCTTCTTCGATTCCTGGAAAACGGGGCGGGCGATCTTTTTGACCGCCTTCGCCGTGGCTGTCCTGGCCGGCCTGGGCACAGATGCCCTGATACGGGCCACCACGCGCAACAGATGGCACTGGCTCTTCCCATATATTTCAGGAGCCTTTGGAATTTTTATGTGGTTTGCAGCCCCCCGTTTGCTCTCAGGGGTCCCTGCCGGAAAGGCACAGGAAATTGCGCTGACCGGTCTGCGGACGGCAGCTCTTCTGGCAGGCGGGCTGGCAGCGCTCGTGGAAATCTGGTTGCGCTGGAGACCGCGCCAGGCTCTGGCTGGCATCCTGCTCCTGGCCGTCAGCGAACTGGTGGCAGTGGGGGCTTTGATCGAGACCGGGCACGCCACCCCGTTTGCCGATCCTGGCCATGAGGCGGCTCTCGCCTTCCTGAGGAGTGACCCGGGCTGGTTCCGCGTGGATACCGATCTCAGCGCCAGGCAAAAGTGGTCGCCAGAGTTGATGCAGGTGCAGGGATTTGAGACCGTCCAGGGATCAGGGAACCCCATGGCACTCTACCCCTTCGAGCAGTTCTACTGGGCCCAGTTGTCCAGGGTCTCGGCAGGTTACCGCCTGTTGGGGGTAAAATACATCGTGGTGTCCAAGGGGAATCCCCCCGGAGGCGAGGGCATCTGGCCGGTGTTCGTCGAGGATGAGACGGTGGATATTCACCTTAACACCCTGGCGCTTCCGCGGGTCTGGCTGGTCTACCGGACGGAGCCGGTAGCTGATTTCGAGGCGGCCTTCCGACGCGTCCAATCCGCTGACTTCCGGCCAGAGGAGATCGCGGTGGTGGAGAACGGCCCCAAACTGGATGGGGAGGGACACGGCAGGATTGACGTGGTCCGTTATAGCCCCAACGAAGTGATCATGTCTGTGCACACCGATGCGCCAGCACTGCTTGTGCTCTCCGATGTCTACTACCCCGGCTGGCATGCCAGGGTGGACGGACAATCTACGCCCATCTTTCGCACCAACGTTACCTTCCGCGGGGTGGTGGTGCCCCCAGGAGAGCACATTGTGAGCATGCGCTTCCTCCCACGTACCTTTCAGGTGGGGGCGACGCTGGCAGTGCTCACGATCGCGTTGCTGTGCTTTACGCCTCTTCGGCGGTTACTGCGTCTTTTGATTTTGCGGCCAGGACGATGATCTGCGCAGCAACCTCCGGGGAAATATGAGCTGTATTGATCGCCAGGTGGTAGTACTTTAGGTTGCTCCAATCCGCGTGAGGGCGCAGATGTCGAATATATTGCCGTTTCTCCTCATCTGAGCTGGTGACCAGCCGCGTGGCCTCTGCCTCGGAGATTTTCATGCGCTCCATGACCCGGCGCACCCGCACCTCTTGAGGCGCATAGAGGCGGACGTGCAGAGCCGTGGGCCAGTCCTGCAGGATGATCTGGCCGCCGCGCCCAACGATGACCGCGTTGCCATGGCGAGCGAATTCCTCCATCGCCTCGCGTACAACCCGTGCATAGGTCTGGTCGTCTATCGCGGCCTGTTTCTCGAAGGCAGAAGGGTCCTTGGCGTACAACGAGGCCATATCGGTGCTGACAAAGCGCGGTTTGCGTGTGATGGAGCGTTCCTTGGCCAGCACTGCCTCCACGTCTACCCCGGCCTCCTCCGCGATGTGGAGAAGCAGTTCTTTATCCACCCGGCGGTAGCCTAATTGTTGGCACACCAGATCGGCGATCCTGTCCCCTTCGCTCCCCAGTTCGCGGGATATGGTGATTACGGCCATCGTCCAACCATCCGTAGCACAGGGCGAAAAGGGTGTCCTCACCCATTACAGACGCCGCAGGCGCTCTCGCAGTTCTTCAGGCGTGGCTGCCGTGAGCGGGAGATATTCAATGCCGGGATAGTATTGACTGTAAAATGCCTCCAGGCTCATAGGGCCGGGCCATTTGTGGGGATTGATGGCGATCACGCGCCGCACATCCAGGTCACCAATCCCGGCGTCATCGGCGCTGCTGCCTATGGTGAAATGTGCGGCATCCCAAGTTGCCTCTACCACAGCCCGTGCCCAGGCTGCATCCGCGTCAGGTGGCAACAATACATAGGTGCGCTCATACTGGACGCGCGGCATCCCCCGCTGACCCGCCGCTGGCTTGCCTGCCCCGTACACAAAGGGCCTGGCCGGGTCCGCGCGGGCGTATGCGATCAACTTCTCTGCCACAGGCGTGCCCGCTATATCGAAATCCGACCAGGGCGGGCCAAAACTCCCCCAGGTGAAAATAGTTGCCCCGATGACGTAATCATCCTTCTGGAGTTCCTTGTCGTACCACACCAGTTGTCGGAAATAATAGTCAGCATGGTCATGCTCATTGTCATGCGTGGCCCAGAAGGAAGCCAGACGACGCCAGGTGCCAGCCGGGGCATTCGGCGGCTTAGGATTGACCAACGGATCAATGCCGCACTCGGTGATGACCAGCGGCACATCACCAAGACCGTTCGGTATCAGATAGCGGCGGTAGACCTTGCGGTAGCGCAGTGTGGTCCAGCCCTCATCCCCCTCATCTTCATCGGGCTTGAGCTGATATTTCCCGGTCATCCACCACATCCACGGGCAACTGTACTCATGCAGGCCCAGGATGGCCTGGTATTCCCTGGCAGCTCTGATCGCCGGCAGGAAAGAGGGCCACAGTGAGAGATCGGGCGTGCCGGTGGCGAAATTACCGATCACACATTTAAGCCCAAGCTCCGCCATCAGCTTCATGCGCTCGATCTCAAACTGGGCATACCAGCCCATCTCTTCCTGTGTGTTCCAGATCGGCTCATTGTGGCCCTCCCAGTAGATGATGCCGGGATTGGTCCTGTAAGTGTCGAGCTGGTCAGTTACAAACTGGCGCGCTGCCTCCAGAGGCGTTTTACCGGTGTTCCTCTGGTGTTGAGCATCGTAACTGCCGGAGAATTTACGGCCGATCACCAGCACTCTCTTAGGGATATTCTGAGCCAGTCCCCAATCACCCACAAGCTTAACCACGGCTGCGCCGGCCTCGATGAACTCGGCCAGCCCTGCTGTGTTGCGCAACACATGAGCACCCAATTTGGTGGGCATATCGCTGCTCCTTTTTTGCCACGCCAGCGTGACACTTATCTTTAGAAGTGGTATCAGTAGTGTACTACGAAAAGGGCGTAAAGGCAAGGGGAACCAGGACAGGGGTGTCCGTCACTCACTTTTTGCGCGAGACGGGGGCGAGAGTAGGGCAACTGCGAGCAGTTACCCTACACTGTGGCCGGTCGTGCGGCGTCGGTTGTAGGGCAACTGCGAGCAGTTGCCCTACAACCTACACTGGGGATCCAGCCCGGGCCTGCGCACAAGAGCAACCCCCTGGCTGAGCAAGACAGGACCTGGAGGCAGAGGAGGGTCTGCAGTCGAGACAACACCGCGTTATGGGCCGGTGATTGTCGCCGGGGTGACGCTGGCAAAAGGCGTGCTTATCTACCTGGGGTAAGGCAGGTGGGAGGCCTGCTCCCACCTGCCCTGCTATGTTAAATCCACCCGCGCAGCGCGCAGGCTTCTGCGACTCGCGCCACGGCAATGAGATAGGCTGCGATGCGGTTGGAGGTGTTATATCGCTGCGCCGTATCGTGGGCATCGTAAAAGGCCACCCTCATCTTGTATTCAAGCCGCTGATGCACCAGATCACTGTCCCAATAGTAGCCGTAAGCGTTCTGCACCTGCTCGAAATAAGAGACGGTGACCCCACCCGCGTTACACAGGAAATCGGGGATAACGTAGACGCCTTTTTGCTGCAGGATGGCGTCGGCGCCTGGAGTGGTTGGGCCATCGGCCAGCTCGGCTATGAGTCTGGCTTTGATATCAGGGGCGTTGTGGGACCTGATGACGCCCTCCAAAGCCGCGGGCACAAGTATATCAACATCGAGTTCAAGGAGCGCGGCATTGCTGATCTCCCGGCACTCGTCGCAGCAGGCATAGCCCACAACAGTGCCGGTATCCTGCTTATGAGCTGAGACGCGTTCAAAATCAAGCCCCTTTGGGCAATAGATGCCACCTCTGGAGTCGGATACGGCAACGACCCTGGCGTCGAACATTTCAGCAAGCAGCCTGTGCATATGCCTGCCGGCGTTGCCATAGCCCTGAATGGCGACGGTGGCCCCGCTCAGATTCATGCCCAGGACTCTTGCGGCCTCGCGGATGCAATATATACCACCTCTGGCTGTGGCATCCAGGCGTCCCTGCGAACCGCCCAGGGGTAAAGGCTTGCCGGTGATCACACCAGGTGCATGGCGATTGACGATGACTTCATATTCATCCATCATCCAGGCCATAATTTGAGGGGTGGTGTACACATCTGGGGCCGCGATGTCAATCTCTGGGCCGATGTAGTGGCCCAGTGCGCGGATATAGCCACGGCTCAGGCGTTCCAGTTCCCCCTGTGATAGCTCTTTGGGATTGCAAAGCACTCCCCCCATCGCTCCTCCCAGAGGCAGGTCCAGCATGGCACATTTCCAGGTCATCCAGGCTGCCAGTGCGCGGATGGTATTCAGGCTCACCTCAGGGTGGAAGCGTATGCCACCCTTTGTTGGTCCCCTGGCATCATTGTATTGGACGCGAAAGCCCTCAAAGATGCGCGTACTACCATCATCCATACGCACCGGTATACGGACCAGAAACTCGCGCATTGGCCAGCGGAGCATCTGATGGGTGGTTGGATCAAGCCCCATCACTTCGGCTGCCATATCCAGTTGGCGCTGCGCAATCTCGAATGGATTCAGGCTTTGTGGAGCTTGTGCGTTCATCGCTTATGTCCTTATGCCGAGAGAGTGAGACGTTGTAAACGGCTCTCCTCGCGCAGGAAACGCAAGATCGCGGTCGGGTCGCCGAGCGGGATAGTCGTCGTGGTCGTATAGGGCCTGACTTCCAGTCCGTCGAGGATCGCCTCTGCTTCCTGCCGGTAGGCATCCATCACATAGGGGATACCGGAAACTTCTGCGGCCTCTCTGGTCAAAGCGATCAGGTCCTGGCGCGAGATGGTGGCGAGCTTGAAGTTGCGACTGCCGGCCATCAGTTGTTGCAGCCCTACTTTCATCTTCTGGCAGAAGGTGTAGATGCCTATTGCTCCCAGCGGGATCTCCTTCAGAGCTTCGCCGTACCGCTCCTTCAGTTCCTCGTAGGTGACGAAAATCTCCTCCACCCTCTCACCATACCTGGAGACGGTCTTGGGCAGACGGCCTTCCTGGAGCCACAGGCCGATGTTTTTACCAACCATCGCCGGGATAATCAACGCCCGCCCCATGCATACTGCTTTCACATAAGGGCTGCCCAGTGCCAGGGCTTTGAAGACCCCGTCCTCGGTGGAGAAGCCGCCCGCGAAAGCTATATCCGGGACGCGCATCCCACGCCCGGCCAGTCTCTCACAAAACTGATAGGTCATGGAGTGAAGGTAGAACGAAGGCATACCCCACTCGTTCATCATCGGCCAGGGACTCATCCCGGTGCCGCCGGGTGCCCCGTCAACGGTGATCAGGTCGAGGTGTGCCTCCGAGCCGTAGCGCAGCGCCATAGCCAGCTCAACAGCCGAGTAGGCACCCGTTTTCAGCGTGATGCGCTTGAAACCCAGGCTGCGCAGACGCTCGATTTCGCGCATAAAAGAATCACGGCTGACAAAACCCAGGCGAGAGTGGCGCTCGAACTCCTTGAGCGAACCGTTACGGAAGGCTTCCTGCACTTCGGGGAGTTCAGGATCGGGCAGCACAATGTATCCTCTGCGTTTGAGCTCAAGCGCTCTCTCCAGCGATTTGACCTTGATCTCGCCACCGATACACTTGGCTCCCTGGCCCCATTTCAATTCGATGGTGTCGATACCATGTTTATCCAGCACGTACTCGGCCACTCCCAGGCGTGTGTCCTCGACGTTCATTTGCACCAGCAGCTCACCGTAGCCTTCATAGAAGCGCCGGTAGGCCTCGATGCGACGGTCCATTTCCGGTGACTTCTTTATCTTGCCGTGCTCGTCCAGCTCCAGCTCCGGGTCCACGCCACAGACGTTCTCACCGCACACGAGCGTAATGCCGGAGATGGCTGCACCGACCGCGAAGTGTTCCCAATTCTTGCGGGCAACATCCGTGGAGCCGAGTGCCCCCGTGAAAATGGGCAGGCGCATCTTTACCTTGCTGCTCCACCCATACTCTGTCTCGGTGGAAACCTCTGGAAAGATGGCCGTGTCCGGTCCTGCCTCGACCCCTGGCGGTAAGCCTTTCGCGCCGACAGCGTACCCCTGGATGTTGAAGTGCGAATAATCCAGCGGGTAATTCTTGTCTGCCCCGGCAGTGATCTCTCCGTAGCGCTGGGGGTAGAGCATTTCTCGCCCTCTGAACGAGGAGACGAATATCTCGCACCCGCCCGTGCATCCATCGAGACACGCTGTGCAGATGCCGGACATCGGGACCACGCTTCTTGAACGATTGATCGTTCCGGTAGCTTCGTTAGCATTTGGTTGCCTCAGGTTCATCTCAACACCTCCAAAAAATTTTATAGTTCAAGCAATTGTACTTCGTAGATATCAGGGAGCGCTTTGATCTCGGCCAACACCTCAGGTGGGGCGTACTCGTCCAGAGTGAGCACCATCAGGGCCTCGCCTCGAGGCTGCAGACGACCCACTCCCATAAAGGCGATGTTGATGTCCGCATTTCCTGTGACGCGCCCCACCTCGCCGATCAGCCCGGGGCGGTCGCGGTGATAGATCAGCAACTGGTAGCCGCGCAGCACAAAGTCGAGCCAGTAGCGATCAATACGGACGATAAACGGCTCCTCCCGCATAATCGTGCCGGATAGCAGACGGGTTTCTCCGCTGTCGGTGAAGGAGATGGTGATGAGATTGGCAAAGTGGCCGGCATCGCTGGCTTTTTCTTCAATCACACGCAGGCCCCGCTCGCGGGCAATCAGGCTGGCATTCACTGGGGTGATCCGGGCCTCGGTAACCCTTTGCAACAGGCCCTTAATCACCAGCGCTCTCAGCAGGTCCGTATCCATATCAGCCAGGCGGCCGGCATAGGTGATGCATACCTGGCTGAGATGCCTGTCCACTAACTGGCTGGCCGCCCGTCCCAGCTTTTCGGCCAGTTCGCAGAAGGGAAGGAGCTCTTCCTGGGTCTCCGGCGGGATCATCGGGGCATTGACCGGATGGGCGGCCGGCCGGCCATTCAGCACGTCCACCACCTGGCGGGCTACGTCGTAGGCCACTGCTACCTGTGCCTCGTGGGTGGATGCTCCCAGGTGGGGAGTAACCACCACCTTGGGATGGTCAAGCAGGGGACTGTCGAGAGGTGGCTCCCTGGTGAACACATCAAGTGCTGCCCCGCTTAACCGGCCATCATCCAAAGCCTTAAGCAGCGCAGCCTCGTTCACAATGCCTCCGCGGGCACAATTGATCAGCCTGGCGCCAGGCTTGATTATGGAAAGCTCACGCTCACCGATCATATCCCGGGTGTCAGGCGTCAGCGGCACATGGATGGTGATGAAGTCGGCTCGGGTGAGCAAGTCATCCAGTTCGCACAGCTCCACGCCGATCCTTTCGGCGTGGGCAGCGGAAACATAGGGGTCATATGCGATGACTTGCATACCCAGTCCGCGCCCACGGCGAGCCACTTCACGGCCGATACGTCCAATCCCGATCACTCCAAGCGTCTTACCGGTCACTTCGACGCCCATGAAGCGCTTGCGCTCCCATTCCCGCCTTCGCAGCGAGGCATCGGCCTGCGGGATGTGGCGGGCCAGCGCCAGCATCAGCGCGATTGTGTGCTCGGCTGCCGCGATACTGTTGCCATCAGGAGCGTTAACCACCAGGATCCCCTGCCTGGTGGCAACCTCGACGTCAATGTTGTCCACTCCCACTCCGGCCCGTCCGATAACCTGCAGCCGCTTACCCGCTTCGATCACCCGCGACGTCACTTTGGTGCTGCTGCGCACAACCAGGGCGTCGTACTCACCGATAATGCTTACCAGCTCATCTTCGCTGAGGTTGGTTTTCACATCTACGGGAAAGTGCTGCTTCAGTAAGTCAATGCCGTCTTGGGCCAGAGAATCCGAGACAAGGATACGCATTTCAGTTTCACCTCCTGAAGTGATAAAAACTGCGCTTTTCCATGAGCCTGGACCGGCAACTCCGGGATGCACAAGCGTTATAGGTGACAGTCACCTTGGGCATCTGCGGTTGTAGAATTAAGGATAAAAAAGCCTCCCCGTTCGGGAGGCTGGCTGAAGCCTGAAAACCTGTACCAGAAGAGGGAATGGCCAGTCCTCACCTACAAACGTGGCCTGGTCCTCCTCGGTAAGTGCTGATAATCTGGCTAAGCTTTTTCATCGCTACCCCTATTCTTCGAAGGCACACAAAGCTTATTATAGCGGATGAGTCGCCGGGTATCCAGTACCCAAATGGGGCATTTTTTACGCCTGCTCCACGGATCAGCGTAACTGGCCGATTGAAATCACCCTTTCAGGCGCTTTGTGTCAGGTGTCGGCCTGCGCCAACATCGCTCAACAGCGAATGGGCGGGTCGGCGAAGGCCGACCAATGGCCGCAGGCCCAATAGGGTGACTTCCAGTCACCGCCTGAGTAGTTACCTGTCAACTTTCCGCGCTTTCCTCCTGTGCTCCCTTTACACCTGGCAGGTCCTTAATCGCTTTGAGCACATCAATGCCGGTCAGAGCTTCGATCGTGGCCGGCATTTGGGCGATAATGTTGGAGATGTCCTGGGTGATGCGCGCTGCCCCGGCTCCATCGCCGCCGCTGTTGACGATCACGATGCGCTCGGTGCGCGCCAGCGGTTGTGCGATCGCCGCAGCCACCTCGGGCAGGCTGTCAATCAACTGCTGGATGACGGCAGCCTGATTGTAGCGCTGCCAGGCCTCAGCCTTCTTCTCCATAGCCTGTGCCTCGGCGATGCCCTTTGCCCGGAGCACCTCTGCCTCGGCGATACCACGGGCACGTATGGCATCGGCCTCAGCCTCGCCGATGGCACGGATGGCAGCCGCTTCGCCGCTGGCCTCAGTCTCCTTACGGTACTTCTCCGCGTTCGCCAGCGTCTGAATACGGTACTGCTCGGCCTCGGCAGGCTTGCGCACCAGAGCCTCCAGCTCCCGCTCCTTGCGCAGAACTTCCTGCGTCTGCACCTCGATCTGTTTCTGCTTCTCGATGACCTGGATCTGGACTTCCTCGGCCTTGATCTTCTGATTCTCGATGTTCTGCTGCAACGTATAGGCCAGCTCGGCCTCGGCTCGCTTGCGGTTGACCTCGGCCTGGAAAGCGGCCTTCTGCACGGAGTAGTTCTTCTCCGCCTCGGCGATCTTGGTCTCGGCCAGGAATTTGGCTGTTTCCCCCTCCTGCCGGGCCTCGGCCGATTTGATGGTCGCATCCCGCGCCGCCAGAGCCTGGCCAATGGCCGCATCTCGCTTGACCTCGGCCGTACGGGCCTGCCCCAACGCGTCCAGGTAACCCTGGTCATCCCGAATATCTTTGATGGTGAATGAGACTATCTCCAGCCCCATATTGGCCAGGTCTACGGCCGAGACTTCCTGCACCCGCTGGGCAAAGGCATCTCGATCCTTGTAAATGTCCTCGACTGTCATGGTGCCCAGAATGGCACGCAGGTGACCGGCCAGCGTCTCGTGCGCGATGGTCTTGATTTCCTGAGAGCTTTTTGACAGGAACTGCTCGGCGGCGGTGCGGATCGAAACCTCGTCCCCCTTAATCTTGACCTGGGCCACACCGTCCACCGTCACCGGCACGCCAAGCTCCGTGTAGACTTCCGGGGTCTGCACGTCAATGGTCATGATCTCGAGCGAGAGCACATCTACCCGCTCGACGACCGGCAACACTATGGCACCACCACCCTTGACGATGCGAAAACCTACCCTCTCCTTCTGGCCGGTCACCGGATTAACAATGGTATGTTTGAGGCCGGAAATGACGAGCACCTGATTTGGCCCCACCTTCTTATATCGAGAAGCCGCCAGACTGAGAAGGATAAGAACGGTGAGCACAATGCCCGCCACTGCCAGTATTGCGAATCCCCATGTAACTCCCATTTTGCCTCCTTAGGGTGAAAATTGTGGAACAACTGCTCGCAGTTGCGCTACGCTAAGGCCAGACCCGATAAGATTGGGGCATCCCCATAACTTAGAGCCTATCCGAAAAACCGTATAAGCGGCATCCCTATGCCGCTTATACCGACGCATAGGGATGCGTCGGTTACGTTTTTCGGATAGGCACTTAATGAGTTGTTAGCGATGCCCGCTCCTGACCTGCTTTTTGTCCAGTCGGTTTGAACTGTTCGCCAACCTCACTTCGCACGAACGATCACTACATTGCCTGCCTCCTTGACGATTTCCACCATAGCGCCGCGCGGGATGGCCCCCCCATCTTCTGAGCGTGCCGGGCTGCGCATCCGGGTCCCCCGCGCGACGAACGCCACCTCGCCGACCTTACCTGCGGGAATGGGGGCGATTACTTCGGCGACCAGCCCGACCAGCTCCCCCATCCGCACCTCACTGGACCCCTGAGCTGCCACCAGGAGGCGCGTGTAAGCCAGGAAGACCACCCCTGCCAGAACCAGACCGGATAAAGCGGACAGGAACAGCCCTAAAACCGGATTCACCCTGGTCAGATTGTTCAGGATCAGCCCCACACCCCCAAAAGTGGTGATGAATGTGGCGATTGTGATCGGGCTGAGGGGAGATAGCCCCACCTCGGGGTGGTCCACATCGTGGCTGATGTCGTGGGAAAAGGGCAATTCCAGGTGTATATCCGGTTCACCCGGGTGCAGTTCGATCCCGGGGATGTCAATATCTATGCCGGGCAAATCTATGTGCGATAGTCCACCCAGCAATCCGGCGATGATGGCGTATCCAAGCCCCACGCCGAAGAGGACGAAGTAAACGCAGTTGAGGGTATTCATGCCGGCCATCTCTCCCATCGCTACCTCCTGTGCGTTAACCACCGGTCGGTACCGTGGGACAGCCCTTCAGGCTATCCGTACTGGCTGAAAAATCCGCCTTGAAAGCTCTGGACTGTACCTGCTCGGTTCTGTTACAGGACTTACACAGTTCACGTGACCGGCACTTCCAGATTACCCCCCACAGTCACTTCTCGGGATGCAAAACCTCCCTGTGCAAGTTCCCCGGCGACCGTTTCCAAAGTGCTGGTCACGTTCAGGGTGAGGACTGCGTGACTCCTGTCTGTTATTAATACGTTGCCGGGCACAATGGTGTTGCAAGAGAGCGATGTGACGGACGGCTACACTCTTGCAGGCGGTAAACCCGGGGAGGATTATAGCCGACTGCGCAAGCTGCCGACCGCTTTCAGCCCATCCAGCCCTATCCGCTGTGTACGCCGATTGGAATCGCCATTCCTGGGCATTTAGAACCTATCCGAAAAACCGTACAAGCGGCATCCCTATGCCGCTTATACCGACGCATAGGGATGCGTCGGTTACATTTTTCGGATAGGCTCTTAATACCCTGTTTCCGCGTCGGCACAGGCCGATGCCAGGCGCCGCAGTCGCCCTGAAAGGCCGATTTTCCAATCGGCACACGCCGGCAGGCAGCCGGGCAGGTAATTACCACGATTCGCTATTATATCCTGTATCCCTGCAAGCTACAACTACCGGCCGCAGTGTAGGACAACTGCTCGCAGTTGTCCTACACATCAATGGTACAGGCAGAGGCGAGGTCATGCCTGGCCCCTGCTTTATGATGCCTTGCGAATGGCCAGCCCCAGTTTGTGACCCCCGATGCGCTCTTCGGTGGTGACCCCTTCTGTCGCACCAGGCTGACCGGCGACCAGCTCCACGCTGAGCGTCTCCGCTGCGATGAAGTCGCGCCAGGCCTCGATGGCTTCAGCCAGCTCTCCCTCCGCCTGGTAGACGGTAACGATGCGGTCGTCCAGCTCAAAATCGGCCTCTTTGCGCAGGTTCTGTATCCGCCGCACAACCTCGCGGGCCAGCCCTTCGGAGAGAAGCTCCGGCGTGATCACAGTGTCCACGGCGACGGTGATACCTTTCTCGGAAGCCACCGCAAGCCCCGCAGCCGGCTCCTCACGCACAAGCACCTCGTCCGGTAGCAGCTCGATCGTCTCCCCTTCGACTTCCACAAGTACAGGAAGCCCGGCACGCAGACGCCTTACCGCAGCCAGCGGATCAAGGGCGCTCAGCGCAGCGCGCACGAGGGGGAAGCGTTTCCCGAAACGCGGCCCGAGCTTCTGATTATCCGGGAGCAGGTGGAAGGTGATAAGTGTACTCACGTCATCCACCAGGGTCACCTTCTTTACGTTTAGCTCCTCTCCGATGAGGGTTATCAGCTCCTCATCGAGTTCGCCGGCGTCCGTCTCCAGGTGCACCATTGCACTGCTTAGAGGCTGGCGCAGCTTGATGTTGCGGCTATTGCGCGCGGAGTGACCGAGCGCCACCACCTGTCTGGCAAGCACCATACGCTTGAGGATTTGCTCGTCTATGGCTGAGGGGTCGGCCTCGGGCCAGAGGGTATGGTGCACGCTTTCCGGAGCTTCCGGATCCACCGTGCGCACCAGATTCTGGTACATCACCTCGGTCACAAACGGGACGAACGGCGCCAGCAACCGGCACAGCGTCGTCAGGACAGTGTAGAGCGTGGTGTAGGCAGCATATTTGTCGGCATCCTGCTCACTCTTCCAGAATCTACGTCTGCTGCGGCGCACGTACCAGTTGGTCAGATCGTCGAGGAACGTTTCGACTGCCAGCGTCGCGCCGTAGGCGTCGTACTCATCCAGGCAGGCTGTGACTGTCTGGATCAACTGGTTGAGACGGGAGAGAATCCAGCGGTCAAGCATACTGCTGATGGGAGCGGTGTGCTCGCCCGGTTGCCAGCCGTCAATATTGGCGTAGGTGACCAGAAACGAGTAGACGTTCCACAACGGAAGCAGGAAACGACGGCGCACCTCATCCGCACGTCCGTAGCCAAAGAGAAGGTTGTTTTCTGGCTTGTGAGCGCAGTAGAGCCAGCGCATCACGTCCACGCCCATCCGATCGGCGGCTTCGTTGAACTCGATCATGTTCCCCCACGATTTGTGCATCGGCCGGCCGTCCTCGGCCAGTAGTGTGGCGTAACCGAAGCAGGTCAGGAAAGGCGGCGAGTTCTCCAGCACGGTCGCCATCGCCAGGAGGCTGTAGAACCAGTTGCGGAACTGTCCCGGGAAGGACTCGCTGATCCAGTCGGCGGGATACCATTGACGCCAGTATTCTCTGTTGGTGCGGTATTGCAGGGTGCTGAAGCTGACGATACCGGCATCCAGCCAGGGATTGCCCACATCTGGAATGCGGGTGACCATAGCACCGCACCTGGGACAGGAGATGAGGACCGCATCTATCCATGGGCGGTGGGGGGTATGCCCTGCGAACTCTTCCCAACCGGCAACGGCCTTTTCTTTGAGTTCGTACTCATCGCCGATGACGTGAAAATGACCGCACTCCCGGCATTCCCAAATTGGCAGCGCCAGGCCCCAATACCTTTTCTTGCTGATCATCCAATCGTGCATGTTGCGCAGCCAGTCCAGCTCGCGTTCCAGGCCGAAGGATGGTATCCAGCGGATCTTTTTGGTCACCTCCATTATATCGTAGCGCAGCTCGTCCATCGAGATGAACCATTCGTCCACAAGCCGGAAAACCAGCTCGGTACCGCAGCGCCAGCAGACCGGGTAGCGGTGCAGGTAATCCTCGACCTTGTAGAGCAGCCCTTTCTCCCTCAGGCTCTCAAACACCCTCTCAGCGCTTACGGAGACATTGAGGCCGGAGAAGGGGCCGAATCCCTGGATGAAGAACCCCTCCTCATCGAGCGGGGCGATCACCGGCAGGCCGTACTGCCTGCCCAACTGGAAGTCCTCGGCGCCGCAGCCCGGGGCGATGTGGACTATTCCCGTGCCCTCTTCCTCCCCTACCTGATCCCACAGGATGACCCGATGGGCCTGAGGAGCATTGGCGGCCTGTTGGGCCTCCAGTTCGTCGAAGGGGCCTTCATAGGTCCAGCCCTCCAGTTGAGCCCCTTTCATCTCCTCAAGAATCTCGTAGCCGCCCTTCAATATAGCCAGCGTGCCCCTGGAGAGATAGAAGATTTCATCTCCCTGGCGCACTTTGACGTAGGTCAGCTCCGGGCCCACCGCTGCCGCAACATTACTGGTGAGTGTCCAGGGGGTGGTGGTCCAGACGAGCAGGCTTTCACCAGGCCGTCCGCGCAAGGGGAAACGCAATGTGACGCCGGGGTGAGCGATTTCCTGATAGCCCTCGGTGACGATTTCGTGCTGGCTGATGCCCGTAGCGCATCTGGGACACCAGGGCATCACATCGGTACCCTTGTAGAGCCAGCCGCGTTCCCAACAGCGCTTCAGGAAGGTCCAGATCATGTAGTTGTTCTCATCCGAGAAAGTGAAGTAGGAGCCACCCAGTTCCGGCAGGCCCAGTCTGGCGATGATCTGTTCCACTGTGCCGGTCACCGGGCCAGTTGGTCCCTGGACGGTGATGACCTGGTCGGGGTCCTGTGCCAGTCTGTCGGCCAGCTCGCGCAGGAAAGCCGGGTCGTTCCAGTCCATCCAATAGCCCAGCCGGATAGACTGCTCGGTCTGGACAGCAGCGTAGCGGAGCACTCTTTCTTTGCACTTGCGTACGAAGCGCGCGATGCCGTACTCCTCGATCTCCCGCTTGGAGCGGAAGCCCAGTTCCTTTTCCACCTCAACCTCGACCCACAGGCCCTGGCAATCGAAACCGTTATGCCAGCGCTGGTTGAAGCCACGCATGGCTTTGTAGCGCTGATAGAGGTCCTTGTAGGTGCGTCCCCATCCATGGTGGACGCCCAGGGGGTTGTTCGCGGTGGCCGGACCGTCCATGAACGACCAGCGGGGGCCCCCAGCACGCAGTTCTCTGAGTTGCTCGAAGGCGCGCGTCGTTTTCCAGAATTCCAGAATGGCGTGCTCCTGTGCTACAAAATCAACCTGGGTCGGTACTTCTCTGAAAGCCATCGGTTCACCTCCTGAGATTGCGCGATGCGTAAGCTTGTGATTGGTAACTACCTACCCCTGCCGACTGAAGTCGCCCACTTTGGGCCACAGGCCTTCGGTCGGCCTGCGCCGACCGCTGTCTCCGCGTCGGCGCAGGAACCTGTAAAGGTCGATTCCCAATCGGCACACGGCGGCAGGCAGCCGGGCAGGTAATTACTGCGATTGACATTTTGCCGTCTGTCTCATAAAATGTACTGGGGCTTGCACAGTTGACCCCCTGGACACGGAACAGGAATTACAGCGGAAAGCTGCGTTTTCCTCCGTGCCCCTTCAGCGTATAGTGCCACTGTGTAGCTCCTGACTAAAAGCCTATCCGAAAAACCGTACAAGCGGCATCCCTATGCCGCTTATACCGACGCATAGGGATGCGTCAGTTACGTTTTCCGGACAGGCACTAAATCAAGCGAAAGGAGTCGTCAATGTTAAAACCATTCACCGATCAATCCCCTCTTCAGCCTCAAGAGCCGGGATGGGATGATGCGCTCAGTTTTCGTTATCAGGAGTTAGACGCTTTTTGGCTCGCCCGCTGGAGCGAGGCCACAGGATGGGAGCCGGGACAGCTTTACGAGCACCGTGGCGCCACACTAGAGCTTTCCCTCGGAGCAAACGTGCTTCATTACGGACAGGCGGTTTTCGAGGGGCTTAAAGCACGCCGTACCCGGGAGGGCAAGATCGTCCTCTTCCGCCCCATTGATAACGCGCGCAGGATGCGCGCCTCGGCTGCTCGCCTTTTGATGCCGGCCCCCTCCGTGTCCACTTTTCTCGACGCGGTGAAGACTACGGTGCGGGCTAATGCAAGGTGGGTGCCCGGTTACGGCAAAGGCAGCCTGTACATCCGCCCGGTCCTCATCGGCTCCGGCCCCGTCCTGGGGGTGGCCCCGGCGGGAGAATATCTCTTTTTCGTGTTCGTCTGTCCGGTGGGCCAGTATATGGGAGGCGACCGTGTGATCGTCCTCACCTCTGCTCACCGGGCTGCTCCCTATGGCACGGGCGCGGCGAAGACGGCCGGCAATTACGCCGCTTCTCTCCTGCCCCAGCGTATGGCCAAGGAGCAGCATTATGTGGACGCGCTCTACCTGGACGCCCGGGAGGATCGCTATATTGAAGAACTGAGCGGTGCCAACTTCTTCGCCGTGCTACACGACGGCACATTGGTCACACCGGCACTCGGCTCCATCCTTCCGGGAGTCACCCGTGCTTCGGTGATCACCATCGCCAGTGAACTGTTCCACTGGCCGGTTGTGGAGCGCAAACTCTCAATTGATGAAGTGTTAAATGATGCGATCGAGGCCTTCTACGTTGGCACTGCGGCTGTGCTGGCCCCGATCACAGTTATCAACTACCGCGGGGTGGACCACCCCATCGGCTCAGGTGAGCCTGGCCCCAGGGCACGCATGCTGCGTCAGGCGCTGGAGGAGATTCAGCTCCAGGAACGGCCAGACCTGTGGGACTGGGTGGTGGAGCTTTAGTGCCTATCCGAAAAACCGTACAAGCGGCATCCCTATGCCGCTTATACCGACGCATAGGGATGCGTCGGTTACGATTTCCGGACAGGCTCTTAGAGCATATAAGCGGCAATGGGGTGCCGCGCGTACGGTTTTTTAGTTTCGAGCGGAGAACAAAAAACTCCCGTCCCGAAGGGACGGGAGTAATTCCCGCGCTACCACCCTTCTTGTCCCACCATGCGGGACCTCTCTGCCGGCGACCAACATCGCTGTGTCCTGATAACGGGGGACAGGCCCGGCCGAGTCTACTTGGATATATCCGTTCGGTCGGCAGCTCCGGAGGGATTTTCAACACGGCTTCTGCACCCGGCTCGCACCTGTTCCAGGCTCTCTGAGCAGTGACCCGTGTTTACTCGTCTCCATCACAGCTTTTGGGTGACTTCTCCGATAACGATGTAAAAGTGTCTCTCAGAGGTGACTGTCACCTACTGCTGTTTAAATTATGCCACATGAGGCTGTGAGTGTCAAGTAACTATGAACCACCTCGAGAAGCTCTCCGAACACATCAGAGCTGAGCTTGAGAAGCGTAACAGCGTCCGTGACGAGGTGCTGCGCTGTTCACGCGAGCTGGTGCGCATCTGCGCGATCGCCGTGCGCGCCAGCCACAGAGATGAGTGGGATAAAGCTCGTGAGTTGCTGGCGCAGGCAGATGCAGTCGCCCATGACATGCAACAGATAGCCTCACCCTATCCGGACCTGTGGTATGCCGGCTATACTCAGGACGCGCTTAAAGAGCTGGTCGAGGCCCATGTCACGCTGGCGCTTGCCAACGGCGATCCCCTGCCGGAGCCGGAGGCACTGGGCGCCGACTACCCGGCTTATCTGAACGGCATGTGCGAGGCCGCCAGTGAGATGCGCCGCCGCTGTCTGGACGAACTAAGGCGCGGCAATGTGGCGGAAGCCGAGCGTTTGCTCGAGGCTATGGACGAGGTCTATGATGTCCTGGTTACTTTCGATCTGCCTGATGCGATCTCCGGAGGACTGCGTCACCGTGTGGACCAGTTGCGCGGGGTTCTGGAGCGCACACGCGGCGACCTGACCACCACACTATGCCAGGACAGACTTGCCAGGATGCTGCGCGAATTTGAGGAGAGGATCGGTGGAGGAGGAAAGGATCATCCGTGCCCATGAGATCGGCCAATACGTGTATTGCGCCCGTGCCTGGTGGCTGGAAAGCATCCAGGGCGTTCCCTCTGCCAATGTCGCGGAGATGACGGCCGGTGAGATCGCTCATCGCCGCCATGGTCGGCGTGTGGATGCTTCGTTATGGCTGAGCCGCCTGGCTTACGCGCTGTTGGTGCTGGCAGTGGTGATCGGTATCGGGCGGTTTGCAGGATGGTGGTAGGTATCCTGTTCTTCGTCCTGCTTGTACTGGGGGTGGTCCTGCTTTTGCTGGCCCGGCGAGAGCGGAGGCGGAGCGGGCTGCCCCGGGGGCGTGTTATCTACACGGATACCAGGGGATGGCGCCGGGCAGAGAAACCGCTTTTCTCCCGCACCTTCCTTCTGGCGGGCAGGCCGGATTATCTGGTGGCCGATGGTGGTGAGATCATCCCTGTCGAAGTCAAGTCCGGGCACGCTCCGGCTCAGCCATACCGCTCGCACGTCCTGCAACTGGCTGCTTACTGCCTGCTGGTCGAGGAAGAGTACGCAAAGCGCCCGTCCTATGGTATAATCAAGTACGCCGATCGGAGCTTCGAAGTGGATTATACACCGGAGCTGGAATCAGCTCTGCTGGCGACGTTGAATCGGATGCGCTCCGATCTACGCCAGAGTGAGGTCCCTCGCAGTCATAATCACCCTGCGCGCTGCATGGCATGTGGACTCCGCGAGAGCTGCGATCAACGCCTGGTATAAGACTCTCGTATCTTGGGTGACTGCAGGGGCGAGGCGTGTCTGGCCCGTACACCATTTGGGCCACAGGCTTTTGGTCGGCCCTCGCCGACCGGGAGCGTCGGCGTAGCACCCGAGGAGGGCGATTTCAATCGGCCAGACTCTCTGTATATCCTCTTGTGCTCTTCAGACCGGAGAAATATGTGGCAAACCTACTATACCCCGACCTCAACCGCTGAAGCATTGCATCTCCTGGCCAGGTACGGCCCGGAAGCACGCATCATCGCCGGCGGCACCGACCTGCTGATCGAGCTGCAGCGCGGTGACCGAAAGGTGCATATACTGATAGACATCACACGTGTCGGCGGGCTGGACCGACTGTGGGTGGAAGAGGACATTGTGCATCTCGGCCCGGCAGTCATCCACAATCAGGCGGTCGCCTCCGAGACGCTCATCAGGTTGGGCTTCCCCCTGGCGCTGGCATGTTGGCAGATAGGGACGCCTCAACTGCGCAATCGGGCCACGCTGGTCGGCAATCTGGTGACCGCCTCACCGGCTAACGACACGATCACTGTGCTGTGTGCTCTGGATGGCCGACTCACCCTGGAGAGTGCCCGTGGCAGGCGCGTGCTCTCCTGCACCGGGTTTTATGAAGGGGTGCGTCAGACGGCACTGGCTGCCGACGAGATGGTTACGGACGTTGCCTTCCCGGCCCTGAAACCGAACCAGCGCGGTATCTTCATGAAGCTGGGTCTGCGGCGTGCCCACGCCATCGCACTGGTCAACGTGGCGGTGGTGTTGACCTTTGAGCAGCAACGCAACAGGCGGACCGTCTCAGAGGCCAGGATTGCGCTGGGCAGTGTCGCTCCGACCATTATCAGGGCGCGGGAGGCCGAGGAAGCGTTGAGGGGAACGGTGTTGAGCAAAGAAGAGTGCGATGCTGCGGCTAAACTTGCCGCACGTGTCGTTGCGCCAATTGATGACATTCGGGCTGGCGCCGATTACCGCCGCCAGATGGTGCGTGTCCTGGTGCAGCGAGCGCTCGCCATACTGCGCCAGGGTACGGAGCGCGCTGCTTTCCCCATGCGGCCACCGCTGTTGTGGGGCCGCAGCACGGGGAATTACCCTCCAGCGACGGGGGGCATGATGTGTCATAGCAGCGAGGGGGACGAGCCTGTCACCTTTGTGGTGAACGGAAAACAGGCGGTGGTGAGGGGAGCGGGAGGAAAGACGCTCCTCCAAATGCTCCGCGAAGACTTAGGGTTGACCGGCACAAAAGACGGGTGTGCCGAGGGAGAGTGTGGTGCCTGCACGGTGTGGATGGATGGTATGGCGGTACTGGCCTGTCTGGTGCCCGCTCCCCGCGCCCATGGCACGGAGATCGTCACGGTGGAGGGACTTACCGGAGAGGATAAGCTCCACCCTGTCCAACAGGCCTTCATTGACGAAGGAGCGGTACAGTGTGGCTATTGCACGCCCGGATTTATCATGGCCGGCGCAAGTCTGCTGGAGGAGATCCCCCATCCAACGCACGAACAGATAGTGGCTGCGCTGAGCGGTAACCTGTGCCGCTGTACCGGCTACTATAAGATCGTGCGGGCGGTGGAGGAGGCAGCTGGGGCCCAAGGGAGGTGACAGTCACCCCTGACCCTTCACCCGGAACTGACCGACCTATGGAACGCACCGTCCCGACCACCGGAAGCGAAGAGATACAACTCTATATGCGCACTTATTACTCGCTCCTGCGCACCACCGACGAAGTGCAGATCCAAACACTGGTCGAGACACACCTGGGCATGGACTCGGTTTTGCATCTCAAGGCGCGCGAGCTGGTGCCGGATGTGCCGGCGCTGGTGTATTGCTCGTTGCGCCTGCCTTCATGCGTCCGTCGCGTCCGTCTGGTAGTGATGGGCCAGTCCGAAAGGGTTTTCGCCAGACGTGGCTATCCCAACGTTGAGCAGTGGCAGCCGGTCGCAGCATCGGTGAGACGTCGGCGCTCGTTTTTCGATGGTCAGGAGACGCTGGCCGTCTATGTCGCCAGCCTGTCCGATATAGACGACCTGGTGCCCATGTTGACCGCTTTCCAGATCGAGTGGAACAAAATGCACACATTTATCCACTCCTCACCGGTGTTGAAAGAGCTGGAAGCCTGTGTGGAACAGGGACAGTCCTTAAATGATGGACTTCGTTCGCGCCTGGCCGGGGCTATGAGCATCTCGACCGATGAGTTAAGCCGGCTGGAGGCGGTATGGAAGGACGAGTTTCCCGCCTTTCTCCTCGATGTCGGGCGACATCGCAAGCGCATGGCGGTGCGCCTGCTGGCGGGGTCGCAGGTGGAATACCGTAAAGCGACGCAGCGGTGGTGGGAGAACATCGTCACCCGGCTTCCCTACGATTTGAGCGAGCGGCCCGTCTACTTCGTTTCCAGCAACACCCATAGTGTGGTCAACATGCTCTCCGGCTTTGCTCTGCGGCGTGAGGATGAGCTGATACGCTTCCTGCACGAGGGCGGAGACGACGCTCTCATCGCCGAGTATGCCGACATCCAGTCTCATCAGGTGCCCAGCAGCCGTGAGAATTTCCTGTACTACGTGCTGAAAAAGTATCTTGCCACTCCCCAGGGATGCGAGGCTCTGGCGGAAAGAGAGCGAGAGGAACAACTCTGCGGTATCCGGCACATTGACAGCCGTCACGTATTCGATGTGGCAGCACAGTTGATCGAGCTGCGCCTCCTGCGTCCTGACTGGCTGGACCCGCGTCTACTTGTCCCCGGGATTGAGCGGATTGCGGAAAGCGAGGCGGTTATCCTGAACATTGACTATCCGCTCGGGGCAGGGGCATATCATATCCTCTCCCAGGTCGCAGCCAGCGTTGACTCCCTGCGTGGTGTATATGTGCTGGGGAAAGCTGCAACTTTGAACGGGCGCATTGGGGACGTGATGATCCCCAACGTCGTCCATGATGAGCACTCTCGCAATACATATCTCTTCAACAACGTTTTCACAGCGGCCCACGTGCGTCCATATCTTATCTACGGTATGGTGCTTGATAATCAGAAGTCCATCAGCGTGTACGGCACTTTTCTCCAGAATCGGCGCTATATGGATGTTTTCTACCGCGAGGGGTACACCGACATCGAGATGGAGGCCGGACCTTACCTCTCGGCAGTGTACGAGGCTTTGCGTCCGCGCCGTTACCCGACGGATGAGATCGTTAACCTTTACCCCGTCCCCTTCGACGTGGGCATTATCCACTATGCCTCCGATACCCCGTTCGGTAAGGGGCAAAATCTGGGCATGCAACACCTTTCCTATTTTGGGATGGATTCCACATACGCCGGCACCGTCGCCATACTGAGGCGTATCCTGGAGCTGGAGTGCACAAGGTGAACTCAGAGGGACGTCTTATGACTGACACAATCGGCAGGTCAGTGGCCCGGGTAGACGCCCGGGCGAAGGTCACCGGAGAGGCCATGTACCCCGGCGATCTGACAATGCCTGGTATGTTACATGGCAAAATCCTGTTCGCCGGGCGCCCTCATGCCCGAATTCTGCGGATTGACACCTCTGCTGCCATGGCGGTGCCGGGAGTGGTAGCCATTCTGACCGCCCGCGACGTCCCGGTCAATGAGTACGGCCTGCAGATTCCAGACCAGCCGGTGCTCTGCGGCCCCGGCTCTGGCAAGGAAGGGGCGGATGTGGTACGTTTTGTCGGTGACCAGGTGGCGCTCGTTGTGGCCGAGACTGAGCAGGCAGCCAGCCGCGCCCGCGACCTGGTACGGGTCGAGTACGAGGACCTGCCGGTGATCACCGATCCTTTCGAGGCACTAAGGCCGGGAGCATTCCCGATCCATCCGCCCCGACCGCCCAATCCCGTTCATCCAGAACTTGCCACAGAAGGCAATCTTATCTGTCATCACCAGATCCGCAAGGGAAATGTCGAGGCCGCCTGGAGCGAGTGCGATGTTATCGTCGAGGGCGAGTATCGCACCCCATTTCAGGAGCACGCCTACCTGCAGCCTGAGGCCGGGGTTGGCTACATAGACGAGGAAGGGCGGGTGACGGTAGTGGTGGCCGGGCAGTGGGTTTGGGAAGACCAGCGCCAGATCGCGCACGCCCTGGGATTGCCCCAGGAACGGGTGCGTGTGATCTACCCGGCGATCGGGGGGGCCTTCGGGGGACGAGAGGATATGTCCATCCAGATCGTGCTGGCGCTGGCGGCGTGGAAGCTGCAACGGCCAGTCAAGATCGTGTGGAACCGCGAAGAGTCCATCCTGGGCCATTGCAAGCGCCATCCGATGTGGTTCCGGTGCAAACTCGGCGCCACCCGCGAGGGAAAGCTGATCGCAGCAGAGGTGCGGGTGCTCGCCGACGGCGGCGCCTATTGTTACACCACCAACAAGGTGCTCGGTAATACTACCATCACGTGTACCGGCCCATACGAAATCCCAAATGTAAGGGTGGATGTGGATGGCGTCTACACCAATAATCCACCGTGCGGGGCCTTCCGGGGCTTTGGCGCACCGCAGGGCATTTTCGCTGCAGAGATGCAGATGAACAAACTGGCAGAGGCGCTAGGTATGGACCCGGTCGAGCTACGCTTGAGGAACCTGCTGCGCGATGGCAGTCTCACTGCTATGGGCACCCCCCTCCCTGATGGCGTCAGTCTGGTCGAGGTCACGGAGCGGTGCGCGCAGGCCGCAGGGTGGAGGCGGACGGAGCAGGGTTGGTCACACCCCGTGCTCCGCGAACCTGAACTGCACAGGGGCATCGGCTTTGCGGTCGGTTTCAAAAATGTAGGGTTTTCCTTCGGTTATCAGGAGAACTGTTGGGCCAGAATCGAGCTTTATGGAGACGCAAAGATCGAGCACGTGCGGGTTTACATCGGCAGCGCCGACGTGGGCCAGGGAAGCCATACCGTGATTCGCCAGATGGCAGCCGAGGCTTTAGGTGTGGCGCTGGAGTGCGTGGAGGTGATCCCTTCGGATACAGCCACCAGCCCGGGAAGTTCCGGCTCGGCCTCTGCCTCGCGCACAACCTTTATGGCGGGGAACGCGATACGCGGGGCAGCAGCGGCGGCGTTAGCGAGCTGGTGTGCCGAGGAGCGACCGGCCGTGGGCGAGTACACTTACCTGGCCCCGCAAACAACCCCATTTGACCCTCAGAGCGGTTACGGCATGCCGAACTTTGCTTATGGGTACGTGGCCCAGGCTGTGGAAGCAGAAGTTGACCCTGCGACCGGCTGTATACGTGTGCTGCGCGTCGTGTGCGCCGATGACGTGGGCCGGGCGGTCAACCCTCAACAGGTAGAAGGACAGGTTGAGGGGGGTGTGGTGCAGGCGCTGGGATGGGCTACCTGTGAGAACTTCATTGTCCAGGACGGCCACGTGCTGACCCGGCACCTGAGCACCTATCTGATCCCGACCATAGCCGATATTCCCGAGCGAGTCGAGACGGTGATCGTCGAGCATCCTGATCCAAACGGCCCGTGGGGCGTGCGTGGTATGGGCGAGATGCCCTTTCTTCCCCTGGCGCCGGCACTGGTCGCGGCGGTGTACGATGCGACCGGTGTCTGGTTTGATGCCCTGCCGCTGACGCCAGAGCGGGTGTTTACGGGGTTACAGGAAGCTCTCCGCGGTGGTCAGGTGAGGGGTCAGGCTGATGTTTCACGCAACCGATCGCGTTCTGGTCGCCATTATGAATAACCGGCGCGACTTCGCGATTGCGCGGGATGAGGGGTGGTACCGCATCCCCCGGCGACATGCACCGCCGACCATCACAGAGGCGGCGGCGTTGGCCTTCTACTTCACTAAAGCCTTCGGTGAGGAGAAGTGGTCAATCCGCTGGTATGCGTCCGTGCGTGGTCACGAGCTGGTGCGCCGTCGTGACCTGTTTCCCAACGAGCCTGAGCATCCCCGCGCCGACGAGATGTACTACAAAATCCAGCTTGGGCCGCTCATTGCACTCGAGTACCCCATCCATAGCCTTCGCTGGCGGCGCATAACTTTTATCGAAACCACCTGGGATCGTTTTACCGCCGCCGAGGAGATCAATGACCTGTATATCTCCGGTGCAGACGGACTGTTTGTCACCTTAAGGGAAGAGGGCTTCTGGCCGGAACGGGAGTTCCCGGTGCGCGAGGGCGATGTGGAGTATGTGGTGGACCTGGCCATTCCCTGTCGCAAGGGGCTGGTGACCATCGCTATAGGCGAGCGTTCTGCCCCCACCGGTGCTCTACGGGACCCTGATGTGGAGACGGTACGTCTGGAAGTGGCACAGCTTGGGGGACCGATTTGTCCGGACGCCAAAGCCGTGTTATAATTTATCCGCCAGGCCCCTGTAGCTCAGTATGGACAGAGCAGGAACCTCCTAAGTTCTTGGCCGCGCGTTCGAATCGCGCCAGGGGCACTGAGAACGGCACGGTAACTATTTTGGTTACGCGGCTGACGCGCCTGTAAATTTGCCTTGCCGGGTTGACCTGACCCCCTAACTCCGGTTCTCTCCTTTCCTCTCAGTAGCCGTTCAGGCCGCCTGGAATCGTTCTCTATTTTGCCTCTTCTGTGCCCGCTCTCACCGGAGCGCTCTGCGCCGGTTCAGTCGGCACGACCTCACCGGTCGCAGTGTCGCGTGGATGTCCGTTATGTTTTTGCATCCACCGGCTCGGGCCGGCCTCCAGACCACGCCCGACGCCGCACGACCGGCCACAGTGTA
>Ga0209101_1000523_pt1 | contig 31320 bp, 6 predicted proteins | sample ConPoolayeCmetaG_FD_185481 | JGI IMG/M metagenome (GOLD analysis project Ga0209101, IMG submission 185481) | Hot spring microbial mat communities from California, USA to study Microbial Dark Matter (Phase II) - Cone Pool mat layer C metaG... ...
GCAGTGGACCGGCCAGCCCCAGGGGCCCGGCGCGCAGGTCCACCAGCAGGGGGACGGCGGGTACCCATGAGTAGGTGGTCTCCAGGTCCAGGACGGGCTGGTAGCGGGGGTCGGGGAGTTCCGGTCGGGGCGCGGAGACCTTGACCGAGGAGGGGAGTGTCCCCACGCCGATGCGCAGGTTCAGGAAGTCCTCATCGGTCGGGCGGCGCTCCCAGAGGCGGCGGTCCCGGCTCTTCGCCCGGGCCAGCAGGACGTCCGGGCCGGGGTCCTTCTCCGTCCGGATGCGCTGCTGCTGGGCCTGCACCTGCTGGAGGTATTGGGCCTGCTGTTGCAGGGCCTGCTGGTACGCGTGCTCTTTCGCTTCCTGCTCCCGCTGGTGTTGCCGGCGCTGGGAGCGGGTGCCCAGGATGCCCCCCAGGACGGAGAAAAGCGCCATGGGGAGCATTATCAGCGAATACAGGAATTGGGTTGGTTGGGGGTTCTCCTGAGTCAGGAGCGTGATGGCCAAAACGCCGCTGGCCATACAGAGGACTCCCGCCAGGGGAAAGAGCGCGGTGAACCAACTGAAGCGCGGGGGCGGGGTCACCTGAGGGGGAGCAGGCAGTTTGACCTCACCCGAAGGCAACGGTTCCAGAACGCGAGGGGGGCGGTTAAAGTCTATATTCCCACCCATGTCAGCTCCTGTGGGCTTGCCATCTTCTGGAGAAAAGTATACCAGATTGTGACGGCCATGCAAGCAGGAGGATGGCCCACCCGGCGCGCGACCAACGGTCGGCCTGGGCCGACCGACCCCCGACGCGAAGCGCCTGAAGAGATTTTTACCCCAGCGCGCTCGCCCTCGTCCGGAGGATGTGTACCAACACTTGGGGAAATAAAGGACGAGGCTCTCGCCTCGTCCGCGAATAACCGTTGGCTGCGCTACACCTTCTCGGCCTCTCTGTCAGGGGAGCGCAGCACGATCTCTCCGTCCGCCGCGTCCACGAGCACCGTATCCCCGGCTTTGAACCGCCCTGCCAGTAAAGCGTCGGACAGAGCATCCTCAACACGGTTCTGGATCACCCTGCGCAGTGGGCGCGCGCCGTATTCCTCGTTGTAACCCTCCCTGGCCAGCAATTCACGGGCCTCCGCCGTTACCTCAAGAGCCACGTGATATTCACCCAGCCGCCTGCGCACCTTGTCCAGCTCCAGCTCCACAATGCGTGCTATCTCTTCCTGACTGAGGGAGTGGAACACGATCACGCTGTCTACGCGGTTAAGGAATTCGGGGCGGAATACCCTTTTCAGCTCTTCCAGCAATTTTTTACGCATCTCCTCGTAACTGCGCCTGGCGTCACTATCCTTATCATGCGGCACGGCGAAGCCGAGGGATGTCTCGCGCTTGATCAGATCCGCCCCTATGTTTGAGGTCATAATGATAATCGTGTTGCGGAAGTCCACCTTGCGCCCACGCGCGTCGGACAGCGCGCCCTCTTCCATGATCTGGAGCAGCATATTGAAGGCCTCAGGGTGGGCTTTTTCGATCTCATCGAAGACGACGATGGAGAACGGGCGGCGACGAATAGCCTCTGTGAGCTGGCCGGCATCCTCGTAGCCCACGTACCCCGGCGGTGCGCCGACCAGGCGGGCTACCGAGTGACGCTCCATAAACTCCGACATGTCCAGTTGCAACAGCGCGTCTTCGCTGCCGAACATAAACTCGGCCAGCGCCTTGGAGAGTTCGGTCTTGCCGACACCGGTCGGGCCCAGGAAGATAAATGAGCCGATAGGACGCCTGGGGTCTTTCAGGCCTGCACGGGCGCGGCGTACCGCCTTTGCCACCGTCCGGATCGCCTCGTCCTGACCCACAATGCGCCGATGCAGCTCTTCTTCCATATTCAATAACCGCTCGCTCTCCTCGCGACGCAGTTGTGTCAACGGGATGCCGGTCCACATTGAGACCACTTCCGCGACATCTTCCGGCGTGACAACCAGTCCCTCGCCGCGGTCCCAATCCGCCCGCACAGCCTCAAGCTGGTCCTGCAGCTCAAGCTCCTCGTCCCGCAGTCTGGCGGCCACACTATAACGCTGTTCCTGGATGGCCTGCTCCTTCTCCTGCCGCACAATTTTAAGGCGGGTCAGGATTTCGCGCAGGCTTTTGGAGTGGGGGGATTTGTATATGCGGACGCGCGAGGCGCTCTCATCCATCACATCAATGGCTTTGTCGGGCAGATAGCGGTCGGAGATATAGCGGGCCGAGAGGCGAGCAGCCGCCTCGAGGGCCTCATCGCTGATGCGCAGGTTATGGTGCTGCTCGTAGGCCGGACGCAGGCCACGCAATATCTCAATAGTTTCATCAACCGACGGCTCCTCCACCATCACAGGCTGGAACCTTCTTTCCAGCGCAGCATCAGACTCAATATATTTGCGGTACTCGTCCAGCGTGGTTGCGCCGATACATTGGAGCTCTCCCCTGGCCAGCGCGGGCTTCAGTATGTTGGCTGCGTCTACCGAAGAGCCTGCTGCCCCGGCGCCGACAAGCATATGGACCTCGTCTATAAACAGTATGCTCTTACTGTTTTTAAGCTCAGAGATAACCTTCTTGAGCCGCTCCTCGAACTGCCCCCGGTACATTGTTCCGGCGACCAGCGAGCCAACGTCAAGCTGCAGTACCCGCTTGTCCAACAGGGAGCTGGGAGTGGTGCCTTCGACAATGCGCTGTGCCAGCCCTTCGACAATAGCTGTCTTGCCCACACCGGGCTCGCCGATAAGAGCAGGATTGTTTTTGGTGCGACGGGCCAGAATTTGTATGACGCGTTCGATCTCCTGCTCCCGTCCAATGACCGGATCCAGCTTGTGCTGCTCGGCCAGACTGGTCAGGTCAATAGCCAACTGGTCAGTTACCGGCGTCTTGGTGGCCTGGCGTTTTTGTTTCTCCTCCGCCTTCTCGCCAGGGACCAGTTGACGTTGTAACACACGCTCGGTAGAGCGCAGAATCTGACTGCCGGTGATCCCCAGGTAGTTTAATACATCCAGAGCGGTCCCATCGCCATGGCGCACCAGTGCCAGGAGGATATGATGGGTATCAATGCGGGAATTGCCACTACGCCTGGCTTCTTCTCCTGCCAGCTCCAGCACCCTTTTCGTGTGAGGAGTGAGGTCAAGCTCGGAGTTCAAAAACATAGAACGCTTGCGGATTGTGCTGAAGCGCTCGACCAGGCGTTGTACATCGCCAGACTGGAGCCCCAGTTCGCGTAAAACGCGGCTGGCGATCCCCTGCTCCTCCTGTAGAAGGCCTAACAGTAGGTGTTCGGTGCCGATCTGGGCATGGTTCATCCTTTCGGCTTCCTGTTGAGCAAGCTTCAGCGCCCTGCGTGAGGATTCCGTAAAGTAACGGATTAAGTTATCCATGGCTCATCACTTTCTAGTTTGTTCCAGCCTGTTCTGAGCTGTCTCTAACGGAGCCACCAGCGGACTCCTTTCATCCGACGGGATGGCTGATGCTCCAGCCCCTTCACTTTCCTGTGTCACCCTCTTGAGGCTTAAGGCCAGACGACGGCGGCTTCCATCCACCTCAATGACCCGTAGAGTGACCACCTGCCCGGGTTGCAAAACCTCTTCAGGATGAGCAATTTGCGTCTCACCCAGCTCTGAAATGTGAATTAATCCCTCGATACCTTCGTCACCTACGATGCTGGCAAAGGCTCCCCATTTTGTTAAGCGCGTGACGACCCCTTCAAGCAATTGTCCTTGATAGTACCGTTCCTCGATTGTCGCCCACGGATCAGGTTGCAGCCGCTTGATGCTGAGCGAAATTCTCTGGCGTTCCCGATCCACTCCCAAAACATACACCTTTACTTCCTCACCTACTCTCAGTACCTCTCGGGGATGCGTGATACGTCTCCAGGAAAGCTCAGACAAATGGACCAGTCCATCCACGCCTCCGATGTCCACAAAAGCGCCGAAGCTGGTCATGTTGGTGACTCTGCCGTTAACCACATCCCCTTCGTTCAGCCTGTCGAGCAGGCTTTGTCGCCGTTCCTCGTCGCGCTCCCGGGAGGTTACCCGCTCCGATAAGATGAGGCGATTACGTGCCTGATCAACCTCGATCACTTTAAGCTTCAGTGTGGTACCGAGCAAACCCTTCCACCGCAAGTCCCCGTCAAGTTTGGGGGATGAGGAAGCAAGGTGCGAGGCATCCAACTGCGAGCCGGGCACGAAGCCCCTTATCTGCCCCACCTGTACAATTACGCCACCCTTGTTGTACCCGATGACCTGGCTCTCCAGGGTTTCCCCGCTCTCGAGGAGCTTCCGGGCCTCGTTCCAATCGCGGGCCATCCGCGCTCGTGACATAGACAGTGTGATGTTTTCGAACTCGTCACCGATGCGCGTGACATAGACGAAGACCTCTTCGCCCTCCCGGATAGCCGCACGCTCCTCAGGGGTCAGGCGTGCCAGGTCCTGCTCGTGAACGACGCCCTCGCATTTGGCTCCAATGTCCACAATGACGCTGTTAGATGTAACGCGCACAACAATGCCAGGGACGATATCCCCCTGCTTGATTTGCCTGCAGGAAAGATAATCCTCCAGCAGTTCTCTCATCGAGTGTGTCTCCTGATCGGTGGGGTGCAGCGTTGCTTCTCTTCCTGCCAGTCCGTCACTTCCTGCAGGCATACACAGCTCCTGGGTATTGCAATTATAGGTAGTTTGGCGGTAAAGCGCAAGCCATCAGGGCTTATCAGGCGAGGAACCTGCCCGCCTGGCAAAACGTATTTCCTCAGCGTCCCAGCTCAAGCCGCTCAATGAGACGGCGGGGCAGCCCTCGAGCACGCATACGCTCCTGTGTGATCTCCACAGGGTATGGCACGCGGCGGAATGACCACTGTCCAAGCTCTGTGTCCAGGATCGCATAACTGGCCCTCGGGTCACCATCGCGCGGCTGCCCTACGCTCCCCGGGTTAATGATGACGCGGCGTGATCCCAGAGGCATCGTTTCAGGGAGAGGGGGTACCCATGTATCACACCGCTGCCGCTGTTCATCAAGCTCAAAGATGATGGGGATATGAGTGTGGCCGACAAGGCATACCGTGGTACTGAAGTGGGCGAAATTCGCGTAAGCCACGCCAGCATCGAGGATGTATTCCCACACAGGCTCGCGTGGGCTGGCATGTGCCAGATGAAAGGAATCTCTGACCAGGTAAGTGGGCAGTGATTGCAGATACTCTCTCACTGCTGGTTTAAGCTCTGACTGGGTCCAGAGGTTAGCCTCACGCGCATCGGTATTGAAGTTTCTGAGATCCAGCTTACCGAGCGCAGCCCAGTCATGATTGCCAGCCAGACTGATATGAGGAAAGTCTTGCATGCGTTCGACGCACTCGTTCGGGTTAGGTCCGTAGCCCACCCAATCTCCCAGACACCATACCTGGTCAAACGCTGGTGCATCTGCCAGTACAGCTTCCAGCGCTACCAGGTTGGCGTGAACGTCGGAGATGATCAAGTAACGCAAATCTGCTGCTCCGTCATTGTTTGTGATATTATATATTCTTTCCTCAGTTTAGCCAATACCGCGTTTTTCCTGTTTGCACGCTGCCATGCTGAATGGGGCAGGTACCCGAGGGTGTAAATCCTTCGGTTATTCAGGCAGCCAGAGCAGGCGCGGTGTGGCAGATGTCACAGACCGTTTGACTCCGGCAAGAAGGGCAAGCAATGCACCCGCCTGGTCACAGTCCGGCAGGCACCGGGTTGGTGGGGCTGGGACGGGACAGCACCCACCGGCAGCAGAATATCCGCTGGCCGATCGTGCCGGGTGATCGGGTAGCGGGCGCGGTGCTCTTTGGCCACGCACCACTTCCGCAGCGCAGGCTTTGAGTTTATGGATGCCGGTCTTTATGACGTGGGCACTCGTGTGACCACACATTTGTTAACCATCTCTGAAATGCCTCACTACCCGCTGAGTTTCTCCAATAAGCACACCCGGACACGGTAAGGCCCCTCCCTGAGCGGTGAGCGCCTCTCACGTGAGACGATCTCGGAAACGGCTATGGCCTCGGAATAGTTCACGCCGCACTGCCAGGAGGCGGAAGCGGTGCGCCGGTGCACGGTTTCCCCGGATGGCGAGGGGAGGGTAAGTGTGGCGCGCCTCCCTTGAAAATGCAGGACAAATCTGGAGATTCGTCCTACGTGATTTCCACGGTGTAATGGCCATAGTGCCCTGTGATGCAGTTATCACAATAGCACAGTTCTTGCGCCTGGTTTTCGGAGCAGGTGATACAGCGCCAGCGGGCGATGGTTTTCTTGCCGTTCCCCTGGCATTCGACGCAGTAGAAGCGAAGGGGTTTGTTGCGGGCGGTTTCACGTGGATATTTCACGCCCTCCTCGGCCGGGTGGATGGCCTCCAGCGTCAGGGTATGCTCGATCCAATCGCCGAAGTCGAAGACGTATTTCAGGCGCTCGCCTTCCTTCAGGCCGAGAGCGGCGATTTGCACTTCGGCGCCGTCGCCTCTGCCAAAGGGATCCACCGTCCCCAGGTCCACCTCGCGGTAGCGCGTCTTTGCCCCCTGGCGCGGCACGAGTTTCCAGAAACCGGCCAGGTGGTCGGACTCGTGGTCGAATGCGCCTACCAGGATAAAATTCAGGTCGGCGAGGGTTTGTTCGCCCAGGATTTCCACTTCGCGCCAGACGCGCGGATTGTGTGTGAAGGCAGCCTTGAAACGATAGACGAGTTTCTTTTGTTCCCTGGTCACAGGCTGTAAGCGGCCAGGCGGCGGCTGACCGGTTTGTTCTTGAATAAGGCGTTCGATGGGGGAGAGTTTCCCATCAGCATACTTGATCTCCCAGTCATCGAAGCGGAAGCGGCCGTCCTGTTCCAGGACAATTTTCCAGTGATGCGGGGGACAGCCTGCTTTTTCCGGCAGGCGGGCATAAGCAGTGGCGAGCGCCTCGTGAACCCAAACTCTCTCATAGTATGCGCTTTCCAGGATGGCGTAGAGCAAATCGGCCAGCAGGCGGTCGCGTGCCCGGATGAGGGCGGGATCGCGTTTTTTACGCGGCTCGATTTCCAGTTGGAGCAGTCCGTTTTGCCAGTCCAGCACGGTGACCAGCAGGTCATCGTGGCGGGTGACGTTTTGGAGGCGCAGCCAGGCGCTCAGGTCGGCGAGGAGGATGGTTTGCTCATACATTCCCACCAGGACGTTGATCTTTTGGGAACAGGAGCGGAACAGTGCGGCAATGGTCTCCCCCTTTCCATCCACAAACTGGACCTTGTGCAGCTCAAAGCGGAGGGGCAGGTAAGCGGTGAACTGCTGCATTTCGATCTGGCCTGTTTCGGCGCCGCGGCGACCAAGCGGCAGGCGGAAGCGCGCCCCCTCCATCGCCAGGCGAGTGGGCAGGAGGGTTTGCGGGTCGAGGAAGATAAACGGCTGGGGGACCATCTGGCGCAGCCTGTCCCGCACGATCTGCTTTGGGTCTTTGGCGGTGGATGGTTTGCGCGCCAGCACTTGTTGGATCATCTCCTTCATGGAGATAGGACCGCTGAGTGAGGCGGCCAGGTCTTTCAGAATTGTCTCGTAGGTTGGGCCAGAAGAGGGGCCGGGCATGGGCAAACTCCTTTTGAATCAGGTTCATGAAATTGGTTTACACTTTGGGCTGCCTCGAAAAATCGGCTCCTGCAACGCTGACTGAAACTCAACCTGCAGGGCTTGCGTCCGGTGGTTGGCGCAGGCCGACGCCCGGCACGCAGTGCCCAAAGAGGCCCGATTTCAATCAAGCGTTGTCCAGCGCGTGACTCAAAGTGTTAACCGATTATGAACCGTCCCCAGAAAATTATAAAGAATTTGGGGCTGAAGTCAAATTCTCCTTCCCCTCCAGTCCCAGGTCACCAGATGCCAGTTGTGCTGAGACGCGTCGCATGTGCGCGCCCACCATTTCGGCGGGCGACAGGTGCAAAACAGCACGGGTGGGCGAGGGCATTTCCCTCGCCCACCCATTGGGCCCGGCTGAAATTCGGCCAATAGTATGCGTCGCCTGCGGTGAGCGCGAGCGTTCCACCTGGCGCAAGCGCCGTCAGCGCGCTGGCTGTCACGCCCCACACCAACCCCTGGCTGCCCAGTTGCTCCCACGTCTGGTTGACCTGCGTTGGCGCCGTGCGCGGGGCGATGTAGACGTCTACCCAGAATTCGTTTTCTACTGGGGCGTTGCCCTGATTCTTGATGACGACGGTCATACTGTCGCTGGCGGCGATGAGGCGTTCTACCACCAAATCGGGCGCGGAAGCATAGTTGTGCATGACAGCGGGCAGGAATATCTGACGGATAGGAGTGATGTCCACTTGATAAGGTCCGGCCAGCGTGACATTTCCCGCCAGGTCATAAGCCCTGACCCACAGGTTGTAGCGCCCCAGGGTCACCGGATGCAAGTCGTATTGCCAAGCCTCTCCGTTCCGCGTCGCCAATTCTTGATAAACCATTTGCGGCGTCTGCACGAGCACGGCGATCTGATCCACTTTTCCGCCATCGCGGGCCAGGCCGCTCAGTACAGGCACACTGGGCGTCAACACCGAAGCGTTCACCAACTGCGTCACTGTCAGCACCGGCGGCACGTTATCCACGATGACGTTCAAAACGAGCGGGTCTGCCGTGCGGTTGCCTGCCAGGTCCACGCCGTAGATGGATACGGTCTGTTGGACATAGTCCAGGTCCCCGGCGTTGCGCACCGTGAAAGACCAATCGCCCGTGCGAGGCGTAGTGCGCTCTGGCTGCGGCTCGAGCGCCAGGCGGCTGCGGTGGTAGAAACCATTGTCTGCCGATGGATTCATGTCGCAGATGTAAAGAGTCCACACGCCGGCCGAAGGCTGACCATTGAAGGCTCGCAATGGCTCGTAGGGGCGAGCCTGGCGGTCGTAGAAGGGTATTGTCACATCGTCGTCGTGCCTGGCGTCGTAAGGGCTTACCGCCGCGTCGTTCAGGAGCACGTCATAGTGGCGATAGTTGGTGCCCGCCAGGCCGTCATCGTAGAGCAACCGTATGCGCGTGTGAGACGGTGATTCCAGATCAACACGGACATCGTCGCGGTGAGTATGTTCGATGTTCAGGCCCACGCTCACCTCGCCGATGGCAAAACTATCCGTCACCGTGAACGTGCGCACGATCTCGCTGCCTCCGCACGCCGCCGCGCTGTTGATGGTGATCGTCGGGGTGGGCACGTCTTCGTAGACGTGAATCGTATCTGCGCCGATAAGTTGAACATCGGCCGGAGCGCACATGCCGCCTTCGACGCACGCCTCGACGCGACCCAGGCCATGATTATCCAACACCTGGCCGAACAACTGGTACACACTGCCCTTGACCACGCTGCCGGGCAGCATACGGCTCATCGTCAGGTCGAGCGTGACGGCGGGAGGGACGGTGTCCACCACCATGGTCTGCCAGCCGCCAGGTGTGTTGGGTTGCCCAAAGATGTCCATGGCTTGCAGGCGCACATCAAAAGTGTCGCCGTCGCTGCTGCCTGTCGCATCCAACACACACGACCATTGACCATCCTGGGGTGTGGCGTCCGGGCAGAAGAACGAGCCATGCCCTGCGACGTCCAACGTCACGGCAGGCACAGGTGAATCATCGTAGATATAGCCGCGCAGCGTATTGTTACCCGCCCGCATCACATACTCGGGCTGCTGGATGCCCAGGAACTGGGGGCCGCTGCGATCTACCCGGTGATCAACCCAAAAGCGCTCCAGCGGTGGCCCGCCGGGGCCGTGCGCATCGTCATAGAGCAGGATTTCGGCAGACGCCCAGGGCCAGGTGCTCTTGCCCAGGTCCACCACACCATATAAGGTGGCAGTACCCTCTTCGCCCGGCTCGATATCTCCCAGCGGTATGGTCTGATGATCGTCGCCTGGCGTCAGGCGCAGTGCATAGCGGGCTGCAACGTCGGCATAGACGCCGGTCGCCGTATCAGCGCCCTGGTTGCGATAGTGAATGGTATAGGTGATCTGCTGACCGCTGCCCACGGGCGGATTATCGCTCAAAAAATCCATGAGCGAGGTAACGTCGGGAGTCTTGTTGGCGAGCAGCAATCTCCACAGCCAGAACAGATCATCGCTCAGGAAGCCATAGGCGCTGCCCGCCGGCGATGCCGACACGCGCACCTGCACATCGCTATCCATATATGGATCGTTGGGGCACAGCCCAACGCCGAGGCTGTCCCAGTGATAGCGATGACTGAGGGCAAACTCGTGCGCGTGGCCCGCGCGGGCTGCCGTCCTGACCACGCGCGCGCTGCTGACCGGGTTGGCGTTGGGCATCACAGCCCACAGATGCAATGCGTCCTGTTCACTGGCCAGAGCAATCAGGTCGAGGCTTCCGCCGCTGGCGAGACCAATCAGATCAAACGGCAAATATAGATCGGTCTGACCGCCGTTCACGGCGGCGTCAAAGTGATACTGGCTGCTGGACAACAAGCCACGCGGAGCGGGGCCAACGGTTACCCAGGTGCTCCCATCCCAGCGCAGCAAAGTAGCCGTGGCTGAATCCTGCACCCACACCACGTAATCGGCGGTCATGGCATTTGCCGTCGAGGTGGGCGTGACGCCGGGCAGGTGGATGATGGCGCTGTTCGTGGCGGTGTAGGGGTTGTAGACTTGCGCCGCGCCGCCGGGTTGGGTATCCAGGTAGATGAACAGGTCGCCATCGGTATTCCAGTTGGCGTCGGTCCAGGCCAGGCGCAGCGCCTCGGAGTTCCAGGTGACGTAGAATCGCTGCACGGCGCTCAGGGCAGAGGCGTGAGCATTTTGATTGATGCGGCGATCCACTCCCACCAGCGTGCAGCCGCCGTCCATCCAGCCGCGATAGATGCCGTCTCGGTCACTCAGCAGGACATAGTCCGGCGTGCGCGGGCTATCCACGTAAACCGGGCCCAGGCTCTGCCAGCGCTGCTGGCCGTAAATATCCTGGCTGCCCACCTGCACCGACACCTTTTGGCCGTCGCCAGGGTTGAACTGTGTGGTGCGCGTTGGGGACTGCGTGCTGCGCGTTGCGTATTGCGTGCTGGTGATGATGCGGACCCAATCCACCAGGTATTCAGATAGACCGCTGCCGTCGCTGCTTTCGGTCCAGGTGGCCGTCAGCGTGGGCGCGAGCGTCCGTATGATGTCGCCGGGCGCAACGGGACGGCCATCACTGCTCATGGTGATGGTGACCGGGGTTGGCGGCGTGACATCGGCCAATACCACCCCGGCGACCTGGGCTGTGCGCATGGCAACGTCGGTGACTTGCGCTGTTACAGTGTAGGCTTTGCCGTCGGGCGGCGGGTTCTGTCCCAGATACCAGGACAAACGCCAGGTATTGCCCTGCACGCTGGCAGGGTAGGACACGCCGTCTTGTTCCACTGTGACCTGAACGCTATTGACACCACCGGTGTCGGTGACCAGGCCGCTCAAGTCCAGCGTCTTGGGTTGGTGATAGTGCGTGCTGGTGAGCACCGTGGGAGTGATGCTGATCTCTGGCGGCAGCGTGTCCAGCGTGACGGTGAACACATCGCTGGCTGTGTTGCCGCTCCAATCTGTGACTGTAGCCTTCAGCACATAGGCGCCTTCGCCGGATGGGGCCCACGAGGCGGCCCACAGAGTTTGCGTGAGCGCGCCGCTGGCCCAGGCATCCGAGTAAATAACGGTGCTGCTCACTGTGACGGTCAGTGCTCGCAGCGAGGTATCGAGGGCGCTGGCCTGACCGGTGACAGAGATGGCATCGGTGCTGACCACCACCGATGGCACGTTCCAGATAGAGATGGATGGGCCCTCTGCCTGACCTGTTGCTTGAATAACGGGTGCGACTGCCTGCGCCACGCTCTGGGCGGGCGTGGCTGCTACTGTGACGCACCTGCCAAACGTATCACACGCTCGGGCATACGGGTCTACAGCGCCCGGGTTCACCACTCGCAAGCCCCAGACATGAGCAGCCAGGTAACTCTGAGCTCCGGAGAGAGCGATGCTTTGCAATGGGACGTTATTGGCGCCTGGCGGCGCGCCGATGGTGCGGACAGTTTGCGGGTGTTGGGGATCAGAGATGTCCACGACGTGCAGGCCATAACCGGCCACATAGGCCTGGGTTCCAGAGATGGCGACATCATTTGCCAACCACCCCGTCGGAATGTAAGCGCCGATTTCGGCGGGCGTGATGGGATTGGAAACGTCAATGATGCGCACTCCCTTTCCTCCGTCAGCCACATAGGCCGTTGTTCCAGAGATAGCCACACTCGTCGCATATCCCGGCGTATCATAGCGGCCCAATGAGCGCGGGCAGGTGGGAATGGAAATGTCCAACACTTGCAAGCCGGCCTCGCCATCGGCGATGTAGGCCAGGGTTCCAGAAATTGTAATCCCGCTGGCAAACCCCGGCGTGTCGTAAAAGGCCACTTCCACAGGTGGATTGTAAGAGATGTCCAGCACGTACAGGCCGCTATAGTCGGCAGCCACAAAGGCGTATTGGCCAGAGACGGCGACATCCATGCCCGGCCCGCTTCCGTTGTAAGTGCTCACCAACTGCGGATGGGTTGGATCGGTGACATCCACAACCCGCAGCAATTTGGATCCATCGGCGATAAAGGCATAGGGCCTGGTCGGCAGCGAGCTGACCGTGACCTGAAACGAGCGAACAGTATCGGACAGGCCATCGGTGACGGTCACGACGATGCGGGCCACGCCGGATTCGCCCGCGGTCGGGGTGAAGCGCAAAGCGCCGCTTGCGTTGGGACTGACATAGATAACGGTGGGGTGTGGGATCAGAACGGTGTCAGTCGAGCTGGCCGTCACCGTCAGAGGTTGAGCTTCGTTCGGCCCGGCGCTGATGCCGCTCAGGGTGATTTGATTGAGGATGCCCGCCGAGACTGTCATATCGGGAATCGGATCCAGCGTCGGTGGGTCGTTGACGCCGGTGACGGTGATGACAAAGGTCCGCGGCAGGCTGGTGTCCGATCCGCCATTGGCCGTGCCGCCGTTATCGCGGAGGGTCGCCGTCACCGCGGCGTGGCCAAACGCATTCGCGGCCAGGCTAAAGGTCAGTGTGCCTGCCACATCCAGTTGCGGCTGGATGGAAAAGAGTGCCGGGTTGGTGTTGGTTAGCGTGAAAGTGAGGATCTGCCCCACTTCGTCGGCGGCGGTTACTGGACCAGGCTGGATGTCGGTCGCCCAGCCGGCCACGACATGCTGACCGGAATCCTCAAGCGCCGTCTGGTCCGGGCCTTGGGTGAACTGCGGCGCGTCATTGACCGGAACGACCGTCACGGTGATATGGGCCGTGTCGGTCAGCGCACCATCGCTGATGGTGTAAGTAAAGACATCCGTGCCGTTCCAGTCAGCCGATGGCGTATACACAACCATGCGGCCGATGATGGCGGCGCTGCCGTGAGCTGGCATCGCCACTGCCCACAGGAACGGCATCTGGTCGTCCGGGTCGCTATCGTTGCTCAACACATCAATAGCCTTGGGCGTATCCTCATTCGTCGTGTCCACGTCATCCTGGGCAACCGGCGGGTCGTTGACGCCTGTGACCGTGACGGTGACGAGAGCCGTGTCGGTCAATCCGCCGGGGTCACTGGCGGTGTAAGTAAAGACGGCGGTGCCGCTAAAATACAGTGTGGGCGTAAAGAACACCGCGCCGCCATTGGTCGTAGCGGTGCCGCTGATCGGCGTGCCCACGGCAATCACACTGAGCGCGTCGCCGTCGGCGTCGGTATCGTTCGCCAGCACATTCAAAAGATTGTTGCCGCTCCCTTCGGGCACGGTAAAGGCGTCGTCATGGGCGACCGGCGCATGGGCGTTGTTGATCCAGACCGTGTCAGGCTCACTACCCGTCTCGCCATAGTTCCCCACAAAGGCATCCAGGTCGCCGTCGCCGTCCAGGTCGCCCAACGCCACAACTGCAGTGTCTTCGTTACCCAGGCGCTGGCCGCTGTCGGTAAAAACGCCGCTTCCATTGTTCAGCCAGACGGTGTTTGGTTCTCCTGCCTCACCGCCGTGCCCGAAAAGGGCGTCGAGGTCGCCGTCGCCATCCAGGTCGCCTAATGCCACAGCGTTGGTGGACCTGTCATACAGGCGTTGGCCGCTATCGCTGAAAACGCCTGCGCCGTTGTTCAACCAGACTCCGTTGCCGGCGCCTGCGATATAGGCCATAACGATGTCGAGATCGCCATCATCATCCACGTCACCCAGCGTCAGGGCATACGCGTCACTCCCCAGAGATTGCGCAGGGTTGGAGTCAAAGGAGCCGCTGCCATTGTTCAGCCAAACCTGGACGTTCTCATCCCAGTTGGCGACGACGGCATCCAGGTCGCCATCGCCATCCACATCGCCCAGTGTCAGGGCATACGCGCCGCTCCCCAGAGCTTGCGCAGGAGTGGAGCCAAAAGAGCCGCTGCCATTGTTCAGCCAAACCTGGGCATCCTGACCCCAGTTGGCGACGACGGCATCCAGGTCGCCATCGCCGTCCAGGTCGCCCAGCGCCACGGCCAAAGTCTTGTTGCTGCCCAGGCTTTGGCCGCTGTCTGTGAACACGCCGCCCGTGTTGAGCAGGACGTGATTGGGACTATCATAGTAATATCCCCCATAGCCCATAAAGGCGTCCAGGTCGCCGTCGCCGTCCAGATCGCCCAACGCCACAGCATACGCGCCGCTGCCCAGGTCTTGATGGCTATCGGTCAACACGCCGCCAGTGTTGAGCCACAGCGTGTTGGAGGGATAGCCTGTTGCCAGCACATCAAGGTCGCCGTCGCCATCCACATCGCTCGCTGCGGCGGCCAGAGTGCCCTGATTGCCCAGGCGCTGGAGACTATCGTTGAGGACGCCGGTGCCGCCGACGACTGCCGCCCGGAACTGCCAGGCATAAGGGACAAGATATCTGCCATCAGTCGAGCGCAGGTTCATGCTCAGGCTGGCAATGATTTCCTCGCCCGGTTTGAAATCCCGCGCAGCATCAAACTGCACCGGACCGCCCGCGTAGGTTCCGGTGTACATGCCGGTCTGCCACCCGTGCACGGTAAAGGTGCGCGTGCTGACCGTGGTGATGCTCACCGGCCGGCTGAACGTGGCCGAGACAATGCCGCTGCGCGCAATCATGCGCCCATTGCCGGCCGGGCTGGTCGTCGTCACAGTGAAGAAGGGGACGGCGACGATGGTGGGACCACCGATGTTGTTGCCCTCGTCTTCTTCGGCGACAAGGAACAGCTCGTCCGCGCCGGCATAGAGGGCGTGCTGGCCCGGCCTGGCAAAGCCGGGATGAGTGGCCGTCAGAGTGGTGGATTCTCCCACTCCCAGAGGAGGAGTGGTCAAGCAAGCCCACCCCAGGCACTGTTCAGGGGTCGGCATTTCATCAATATGGATGCCGGTGGTGGAAGAGCCTGCTGCGGCTGTGCCTGTGTTCATGACGGTCACGCTGACAACAAAGGATCGGTTGAGATCGAGCGAGGCAGGCTGCGCCACGATGCTATCTATCACCAGATCAGGCTGGCCGGATTGTGCAATCGGCGCATTGTCGGGTTGTAGCCGGCGCAGCATCTGCAAGCCGGCGCCCTTGCCTGTAGAGGCGTTGTCAGCAATGGTGTCGTCAGACGTCGGCGCGGCAGCCGCCAGGGTCGTGGAGGTCGAAGCAACGGCAGGATCGCGCAGGATTTCCAGTTCTATGCAGTGCACTTTGCTGCCGAACATGCCTTCAAAACGCACAAACCAGTCCCCGGCCGTGCTGTGGCCGATCAGGTTCCACAGGCTTTGCTCGGGCCGGAAGGAGCCGACAAAGGGCGATGTCCCCGCGCTGATGGGAATCGCGGCAGCGTCGTCAAACTCGACCATGCTGCACCGATTGCAATCGGTGGGGCCGCTGCCATAGGTGGGCCGCGAACTGCTCTGGTGCAGCAATACCTGTGCGCCATCGGGACTGATCAGATACAACCTGGCGGAGCCGCTGCCGCTGCCAGGCTCCAGACGTAGACGCACTTTGATATTCTTGACAGTTCCCGCGTCCGGCACGCCGATTCTTATGCTGAGCGGGTCGTTGCCGATGCCATACCCAAGCGCGAAACGGTACGTGGACAAGAGGTACGGCGTGGTCTGCGGCGGCGGCGTGTTGGCGATAGCCACGCCGGAGGCCGATGTGCCCATGACCAGCCTGCCCGAAAGTTGTGGATGGGCAGGATCGGAAACGTCAATCACCTGCAAACCGCCCAGGCCATCGGCGACAAAGGCATAGGTGCCCGAAATGGCGACGCCATACGATTCACCGGGCGTGTCGTAAGCGCCGATTTCGCCCGGAACGGCCGAGGCGGGAAGATCACACTGCGCGGTCAGTTGATACAGCTTTTGCTGCCGGTCGGGCGTCTGGCCGGAGGCGGATAGATACCATGGCGATTGATAATAGTCTCGACCTGTGACCAGGCCCGCGCCACACGGAGACGAAAAGCCATCCTCCGTCAGGTTCCAATCCTGGGCCACTGTGGTAAAACGATAGCCAGAGCCGATGGTCTGCCGGGTCAGGCTGAGGCGCGGCGCCAGCGTGTCAATCTCGCTATTCAACACGCTGCGGGTCTGGCTCGAGCTATCCGGATGGCCGGCCGCATCAACCCCGCGCAGGTCAATCGCGTAAGCGCCTTCCAATCCGGCGGGCACCTGAGCGTTCCAGGTCGCCAGATTGTTGCCCGTAACACCGGGATTCACCGTCGCCGCCTGCCAGGCGCTTTGATAGAGCGCCTTGACTTCCAGCTCAGAAAGCGCCCGGCTGTAGATGCGCGCGTCATCCAGCCTGCCCGCAAAGGGCGTATAGACTCCCATGATTCGTCCGAGAGTGATGGGCTGATCATTATGGCATAGGGAAGCGGGGCCTGGCCCGAATTTATCCGCTTCGCCGTTGATGTACGATCTGAGCTGAGAGCCATCGTAGGTCATCATCACGTGGTTCCACCGGTTCAGGTTCAATCCACGATCGGTGCTGTAGCCAACATAGCTCGCGCCGCAACTGCCATCCTGGAGCAAAATGTAAACCTGCCCTGAATTCTGTTGAATGAACATTCCGAAATTCAGTTTGGTGATCAGCGGCTGGCGTTGAGACTTCCACTGAGTTGGAAAAACCCAGGCGCCTACGCTAAAGGTATCCAGATCGAACGCGGGGCTATCGGGCACGGACACGTAATCATCCACGCCGTCAAACTGTAAGGCATACGCGCCAACGTTGCCCGCGACGGCCTTGTTCGTCATGTCGCCGGTGTGCAGCGCGCCGTTGTGATTCCAGCTCGAATCGTCCGTCACGGCGCTGCCATCCACCATCCATGATTCTTCAAAAGGCAGCGACAGCACCAGCCCGCCGTTGGCCGACAGGTAAAGCGCGCGAATCTGAGATTCGGTCAGGGCGGCGTTAAAGACGCGCACATCGTCGAGCAGGCCGGCGAAAAAGGTCGAAGGCGAGGCCGATCCCACTTCGGTCATGCCGCCGATGAGCAGATCGTCGTCGGCGTCGGGCAGAGCGCCGGATGTGTGAGTGGCAGTCTGAGCGTATCGCCCATTGACATAGAACATCACCGAGCCGGTGCCTGTCATCACCGCTGCCACGTGATACCAGACGTTGGGAGCAAGCGTGATGCCGGTGGTATCATATTGTTTGCTTCCAAACGCCCACAAACGCAGACCGGCGTCGTTCGCGCCAAAGGCAAAGCCGTTGTCGCTGTTAGTCCGCGCTGTGGCGAGGATGGGGCGGAAGCCGGAGAGCTGCTCCGCTTTCATCCAGGCCATCACGGTAAAGTTGGAGGTTGACCTGTTGACGGCGCTGTTGCCAAAGCGCACGTAATCTTGCAGGCCGTCGAAGCGGGCGGTGCTGCCCGCGCGGCCGGCCTGGCCATTGGTGGCGGGACAGGCTTCGCCCTGACAGACGCCGTCAGCGACGTGCCCGGAAATATCCCGGAAGGATAACACGCCGTTCTCGTCCGGCTGATCGTCCAGCGGCAAGTGAATGATTTGCGAGGGCAGCGGCTTTTCGTTGTACAAAGGCGAGCCGGGCAGGTTGGGCCGGAAGGCAATCTGCACCCTGTCCACCCCTGCAGCCTGGGGTTGAGCCAGCGCGCGCACCTCGTCCGCCGAAAGCGCCCGGCCGACGATGACCAGTTCATCTATGCTGCCGTTGAATCGCTCGCTGGCGGCGCTGCTGCCTGCGGCGGTCGTCGCGCCGACGAGCAAATCATCGTCGGTATCAATGTTGATGGCGGTTGTAGAGGTGACGACGCCCCTGGCAACGCCGTCCACGTAAAAGGTGACAGCATTATGGCTGTCCATCACAGCCGCCACATGCATCCAGCGGTTGGCCTGGAGGCCAACACCGCCGGGGTCATAGTCCTTGATGCCGAAAGCCGTAAAGCGCAGGTTGGCGCCGTTGAGGCCAAAGCCAAAGCCGTTGTTAATGCTAGAGGTTCTGGCCGTCGCCGCGATGTACTGAACGCCGGACAACTGTGTAGGGCTGATCCACGCGGCGATGGAAAAATCCTGACGCAGTTCGTTGACCTGGCTGTGCGAGATGCGCACAACGTCATCCGTTCCATCAAAGCGCAGCGCGCGGCCATACTTGCCGGTGACGGCGGCCAGCGGGCAGGTGCTGTCCACACAACTGCCGTGATGGTTCAGACCAGAACTGTCGCGGAAGATAACAGACCCGGCCTCGTCTTCCAAATGCAGGCGCAGCAATGTGTTTGCCAGGCCCGGCAATTCGCTGGCAATGCCCGCCAGCGTCAATGTAGATGTGATCGTCGTGGTGGGAACACTCCACGTGTTCAGGCTGGTGCCGGGAGCGGTGGCATCCACCTGGATGGCGCCCAGGTTAGTGGTTCCTTCGTTGCCCACTTTGTCTTTGGCGGTGACCGTGACGGTGTAGCGGCCGGTGGGCATGGCCCCCACCAGGGCATAGTTCACGCTCCAGGCCGCGCCTGCTATCGCTGCCTGCTGACTCTTGCCGGCCGGCCCGCCCTGGGCAGGTTGCAGTGTCACCCAGACGCCATCGGATGGTATGCCGCTGCCGGCCACTCCGCCCGACCCTCGGATGGTCGGGTCCTGCACCGCGCCGCCGAGTCGCACGATCCAGGTGCTTTGCTGCGAGGGATGTGCCGCAGCGCCGAGGGCGTTCCCGCTCCAACCGGCGGTCACCTGCGGCGGCGTGTTATCCACGTAGAGCGTGTAGGTGCGCGTGGGCGTCTCCCGATTGCCTGCCCGGTCGGTGGCGCGGGTCTGAAGCGTATAGACGCCCTCGCCATTCAACCTGGAAGGATCGAACGTGGGACACCAGGCCGGGCCGCCGATGGCATCCATACATGGCGGCACGTCGAGCCGATTGGGCGGGCTGCCCCAAACTCCATTGACGCTCATTTCCACCAGCCCCACGCCAGAGGCAGGGTCGTGCGCTTCCACATGCATCACCGTGTCCTTGTTTGCCATATACGGGAAGGTGGATGTGTAAGAGCGCAGCACAGAGACGGGCGCGTCCCTGTCTATGGTGATGCTTTGGCTGCGGCGCTCTTCGACCAGCTTGCTCTGGTACAAAAAGATGTCTCGCACCTCAGAGGCGGTGAGGGCGTGATCGTATAGCGTGATTTCGTCCAGGCGTCCGTGAAAGTATTGGTTCCTTCCCCCGCCAATCTCAAGTGGGTCGGTGTTTGTGCAGGCAGGCGGGTCGCCGCTGACGGTGGTACTGCCCTGCTCATAGCCGTTCACGTAAATTTTGAGTGCCTTGCCGTCGAAGGTGCCCATCACGTGGTTCCACTGGTTCATCATCAGGGGCGCGGCGCTGTTCACCGCGGTCGGCGTCTGGTTGCACGAATACCTCGGGGAGTAGAGAACCGCTTCCAGCGTGACCGTCATGCCGCCGGCCGGAATGTACAATTTGTAGTTGTTGCCCTTGTTGACCAGTATTTGCGCTTGAGACGTGATGACGTCCCTGGGCTGAACCCACGTGCCAACCGTAAAGTTAGTCAGATCCAGGGGCGAGGCATCGGGTACGCTGATGACATCGTCCATGCCATCGAACCCGGCCGCGCGCCCCACCTGGCCGACCGTGTCGGCGGCCGGGCACGTAGTCCAGACATACGGATCGCTCACAGCCCAGTTGAGGGTGACGTCATCGCCGGCGGTCGCAAAGCGCTTGCTGAACACGCCCGGGCTTTTCACATTTACCCAGAAATACTCTCCCAGGTAATCATACTGGTAAACGTTCGCGCTGATGCGATCCACCTCCATGACCCAGCCAGGAACGCTGGCGCAAAGTCGGCGGGTCGCGTTCACCGGATAAGGCGCGGCGCGCGCAGTGATGTTTTTGCCTTCCCAGACCACGGGGTCGTTCAGCCGGATGGCAAACTCGCCCGCGCCTCCATCGCCGCCAGGATCGTTATCGTCCTGGGCATGGCACACCAGGTCCTGAAAAGTAACCGACGCGCAATTATGGACGACCTGGCAGGCAGTACTGGTCAGGCCACCTGCGACATCGGTGAAGGTGGTTGCGCCTTGCTGTTCATCCAGGTGCATCTGGAATACGGGCGCGGCGCGGTAGATCTTGTGGATTTCGCTGGCGTTCAGTGCGACGTTGAAGACGCGCACGTCGTCTATGCGGCCGTCAAAGTATTGGCCCCCTGCGGGGTTGCGTCCCACCACGATGGGACTGGCGCTGGCTTCATAACTGAGCAGGCCCGAGTCCCACTGGCCGACGAGGGCGCCGTTTTTGTAGAAAAATATGCCCTGGCCGGGCTGGAACACGACCGCGACGTGCTGCCAGCGGTTCACATCCACGCTGGCGTCGGTGGATGTCATCCAGTTCACCCCGCTGAAAAAAGCCCACTTATCTTTAGCACGGAGCAACGACCAATCGTAACTTTCCGCGCCGCTGCCATCGTCACTGCTGAGCACCTGATGCCAGCCGTCGCTGGCGCTGGCGGGATAGACCCAGGCCATCAGCGTTGTGCCGCGCGCTGCCGCCTGCGCGCTCGACTGTTCGATACGAACCTGCGTGGCGAGTCCGTCGTCCACGCCGTCGAACAGCGCGGCCTGGTTGATGCGCCCGCTGACGCCAGAGGTGGGACAGGCATTTCCTGTACAATAGGCGTTACTCTGCCGGTTCACATCTACGGCGTTTTCAAATGATCGGCTGCCCGGCGGATCGTCCAGGCGCAGATGGAGCGCTGTGAAAGCAGAGAAATACAGTTCCTGCACCTCGTCGGCGGTGAGCGCCCGCTTGTAGATGATCAATTCGTCCAGCCTGCCCCGGAAGGGGATGGAGGGGTTGAAGATGGCCGGCTCTGAATCCGTGCCCAGATGGACTATTCCGCGACCATCGCCACTGTAGCTATATTCGAGCGTTTGCCGGGTGGGCGTGATCCAATCAAAGGTCCAGGCGCCCAGCTCATCGTCGTCAGCATCCCGGGCACCGCCGCAACGGTCGCCGCCGTCATCCTCCCACATGTGTAACTCGCCTTGTCCATCAAAGTAACGCCGGAGGTTGATGTCGTAGGTGCGGTCTGCATCTACGCCGTCCCAACTACCCAGGGCCGTACCATTCCACGCCATGCAGATTTCGGCCGTGCCTGGGCCATCGCCTTCATCCTGGCAGAAAAAATCCCGGATGTAGACTGAGCCTTTGGCGCTGGCGCGGCCTACCCATAACAACGAAGGGCTGGCGGTGGGAGACCGATCTCCCAGGCCCCACTCGGCCACGCTCCGGTTGTTGACGTAGAGCGTGGCCTGGTTCTGGTCAAATGTGCCGTCGGTCTTGTATCTGGGGCCAAAGGTCAGCACCACGTGGTTCCAGGCATCGGCTGTCAGAACCTCATTAGCTGTGGTGAACGAGACCCACTCGCTGCCGGTGCCAAAGCCAAAGCGCAGCCTGCGCCCCACGCGCATCAGGCTGGGATACGAATCCTTTTCGTCGCCAGTGGTGGTGACATTGGTATCGCCATTGCCCGTATAGTTGCCCAGGATACCCTGCACGTGATTATCGAGCGTGCTATCGCCGCTGTTTTCGGGATAGACCCACGCCGCCATGGTAAACTGACCATCCCGCATGTCCAGGCTGGGACTGGAAACGACTGACAGATAGTCGCTGCCTCTAAAGCGAGCCGCTCCTTGCCCCACGACGCCGCCAGTGCTATCCGGGCAATTGACGGTGGCGATGCATAGACCATAGTTGCCAAAGCCGGACGCGTCGAAGAAAAAGGTATCGGGATAATTGCGGCTTTTTTCCTCGAATTGCAGGTGCATGACAGGCTTGCTGTACAGAGCGCGAATCTCGTCCAGTGTGAGCGCACGCCGGAAAATGCGCACGTCGTCTATCCAGCCCTTGAAGCCATAGCCTCCCCGCGAGCGGCCCAAATAGACTGCGCCTTCACCCTGGAAGGCAGCCGCGCCGGTTCTGCTCTTTTTCAACTCGCCGTTGATATAGATGGACTGTTCGCCTTTGTCTTTGTCGTAGCGAAAGATCACGTGGTACCAGACGTTGGGCCTGAGAACGACGCCGCTATCGAGGTCATTCCCATAAAAGCCCATGTAGGGTTTCCCGTCGCGGACAACCAGGTGCAATGTCTTGTTGGAGCCGGCATAGTCTGTGCCCAGGATGGATTTGTCGTTGTCAGAACCGCCGCCGGGGAAATCGCTGCCCTTGATCCAGGCCGAAACAGAGAAACTGCTGTTCTTCAGGCCCAACCGCTCTGTATCGGGCAGGGTGATGAATTGGTTGCCATCGAATTTGACCGAGTAATCAAAGAAGCCGGCCTCCTGGCGCGTTGGGCAGGCAGTTCCGGGACAGGCGCCGTTGGCCGACGGCAAACTGCCGGATCGGTCGGTGAAGGTGGTCGCGCCGGCCGGCTCATCGAGCGGCAACCACATCTCGGCAAAGTTGGACCGCTCGCGCCAGTCGGTGATGAGGGCATCGGCCACCTGCGTCAGGCTGACCGGTTGCGAGGTGGACGTGGAAGGGACGGCCAGCGTGCCGGACAGGGTCGCCTGCTGGTACGGGTTCAAGATGAACTGGATAGGCGGCACACCGGCTGTGTCAAGCGCCGTGGGGGCCGAGCTATTGAGCGAAAACAGCCCCTGGGCGTAGCGGTCGTAGAGCTTGTTGGACAATGTAGAGGTATAGTACAGCGTATCGCCAGGACGGATAACCAGGTCATTGGGATTGTAACGTGCGGTCATGAGCGCCTGGATTTCTGCCTCGCTGAGCGCATGGTCAAAGACGGCTACCTCATCTATCAGGCCGTTGAACTGTTCAGAGATGCTGGCGCTGCCTGCGGCCGTCGTCGCGCCGATGAGCAGCGCGTCGTCGGTATCGGCATTGGCGGGCGCATTGTGCGTGACTGTGCCCCGCCTGGAGCCGTCCACGTAAAAGGTGACGGCATTATGGCTGTCCATCACAGCCGCCACGTGATACCACCGATCGGTTTGCAGGGAGGTTCCATTGAGCGTGTAATCTTTGATACCAAAGGTCGTAAGGCACAAATCCGTGCCACAGGTGCCAAAGCCAAAGCCGTTGTTGCTCTTTGTGCGGGCCGTTGCCACAATTCTCTGGAAGCCAGATAATCGGGCAGGCCTGATCCATGCCGCCACAGTAAAGTTGTTGCGCAAAGTGTTGACGCGGCTATGGCTCAGGCTCAGCCAGTCGTCGCCCAAGAATTGCGCTGCCGCGCCGTATTTGCCATCCAGCCCGGCGACCGGGCATCCGCCTCCCAAGCAGGCCGCATTGCTCCCATAGCCGGAGGAATCAGCAAAGGTTTCCGATCCGGCCGGCTCTTCAAAGCGCAAGAGCAATCCGGGCGCGTTGGCTTCCCACGCGCCTGCTTCCATGCCCAGCGCAGTGGGGTCTTGCCATACGCGCGGATTAAAGCCATACGCCTTTTCTTTGAAATCGCTCAAGCCGTCGGCGTCAGTATCCGGGGTGAGCGGATCAGAGGTAACCCAGGTGCGGAGTTGTGCGCCGTTGGGCGCAAAGGCGTAAACAAACTCCCATCCATTCACCTCTTCCCCGTCGGTCAGGCCGTCGCTGTCGCTATCTTTGCGGCGGGGGTCGGTGCCCAGGCGCAACTCTTCGGCATCACTCAGGCCATCGGCGTCGGTGTCAGATAGGGTCGGGTCGCTGCCGTGCTGGAACTCGAACAGGTCAGACAGGCCATCGCCATCGGTGTCCCAGCGGCTATCGTCGGGATCCGAGCCGCCATCCATGGGATTGAGCAGGCCGTCGCCGTCGAAATCTTTTTGCCGCGCAAATGAGACATCGCCCGTCTGTCCCCAGGCCAGGCTGTAGCCGCCATCCTTGCTGACGGCCTGGTAGAACTCGTCCAGCGTGGCAGGAAAGACATCGAAAGTAAAGTACTGCCCCAGGTCCATATTATTGGTGCCTCTTTCGGCGCGGACGTGGCAGACCGGGATAAGGCAGAAGTAAGGCGCATACGAGGTTGGCGGGACATAGCAGGCCGGATTGACGGCGTTAAAGACCACAAAACACTCTTGGGCCGGGACGGCATAACCTTCAGCCAGATATAGCGACAGGGTTTGATTGAGGCCGGCCTGCGTCAGGGTGATACCATCGCTGGCGACAGCCGGGGTGATATAAAATGGGCGACTGCCGGTGCTGGATTGCCAGGGATAGCCCGTGGCGGTTTGCCCATTCAGATTGATCAGGTCATGGCCTTTCTCGTCTACATGCACGTCCTGCGCCTCGATCTGCCACGCATATTTGAACGTGGACGATTTCAGGTTATTGTCGTTATACTGCCAGGCATACGAGGCGGCTTTCCAGTCTATGGGAATCCCCACCAGGTTGATGGTGTTGGTGAGGTTGACGTTGTACACCAGTTGGTTGTTCACCGACATGCCTTTTTCCGGCCAGACCAGGGCGTGGTCGAAGCGGCCAAAGGCCAGGCGGTCTTGCGCCTCGAAATCCACCATGATTGTTGCGCTATAGATGGCCCATTTGATGGCTTCGGAGACCAGGCCCGAGATACCCTTGCAGAACCACTCGCCCACCCTGGCCTCTGCCAGATTTTCTTTCGGCACTGCGGCGCAAATCAAATAGATGAGGGCGTCAATTGCGGTCATGATGGCGACGATGATTTGCCCTACTACCGGGATCAGGCCGATGGCGAATATGATGACGCTGCCGATGACATAGGCAATCGCGCCGGCCAGGGCCGAGTCGAAGGCAATGCTGCCGACACTGACGTACCCGACGGCTGCGGCGATGACGAACGCTGCAAAGGCCACCACGGCCCCGATCACCAGGCCGACGATGCCGGCCACCATAGCGGCTTTGCTCACCGCCTCCAGCGTGCGCTGAACGGCCTGTACAATCGTTTTTACGGCCTGGTAGATGCACATGGCCGCCGTGATGGTCCGGGCGGCAATTTCGATCACCAGTGCGGCCGTCTCGTTCTTGAGCGTCAGATACAGAATGGTCAGCGTCACGCCGACCACCGCGCTCACCAACAGGATGGCCGATTCCGCCGCCTCCAGGCGGTCTGTCCTCTGGGCCATCTTGTCAAACACGGTTCTGAAGGCAGAGGTTTTTTCTGCAGCGGACTTCCTGGCTCCACCAAGCAGGGTCAGAAACTGTTCCGTCTTGCCAGAGCGCAGCATACTGTGTCCCAGCTCTACAAGGATCTCATCTATTTCAAATAGATCGCTCAGCGCCTCGGCGGCTGCTTTAGCAACTTCTTGAACATAGCCCTGAATGTAATCGCCGTACAGCCAAAAGCTGGCCAGGGTGGTGTCGAGAAGAGATGTATCGGTCTCCTGCGGGTTGTACTCGTAGACGGGCTGGCCGTTCATCGCCACCAGGCCGACCCGCCCCTGGAAGAGCGACAGGTAAAGCGACTGGGCCATGAGGACCTGCCCCTCCTGCACATCGGCGGCGATGTCGCCCAGCGCTGGATTAAGCCTGAACCGTCCCTTCAAGGTGATCTCGAGCAGGTCCCAGTATTCTTTCATGGGAAAGGCCTGCCATGCGCCATTGCGGTAACGGTAGGGCGCCCAGTTCAAGATAGCCAACGTTTCCACCGGCCGCCTGCCCGAACCCAGATTCAGGGTGACTGTGGTTCCGTTGATGGCGCGGGAATCGGCCATGTCCAGGCTGGCGATGCGATAGCGCTCCTCGCGGGCGAAGAGCAGCGTGGGATTGAAGCTGGTATACTTGCCAAAGTTGTCTTGCAGAATCCTGGCCGTTTCCGTCATCATGATCCTGCCTATCTCGTCTTGGGTGGAATATGCAAAATTTGCGACGTGCAAGGTAGCCGTGAGGGGGATGCCCAGGCGATCGGTGATGGTGACGGAAGAAGCCACTGGAGGATCAAAACGTCCGGCAATGCTGGTCTCGGCGACTGTGACGCCATCAGCATCAGTGACGACGCCCAGGTCACGAATCCCATCCTTGTCCTGATCGCGTCCGCTGACAAAGGCATCTTGCAGGCCGTTGGCCAGCGCCCACAGCCAATCGCCATACGGGACGCCCGAGGGGGTGCTGGGGGCCGGGTCTTCCCAGGCGATGGCGACATCCAGGCCGTGATCCTCGCGCACCGAGAGGCCGGTCAGAAACCAGTCTTCACCATAGGCGTGCACAATGTCAGTATTATCCATGAGCCAACTGGTGTCATAGCTGCACCAATCCCCGGCCTTACCGGTGTAGGCTGCTGGCTGGGGCCGGCAGCTATCGGTGAGCATTTGCACGAGCCACACCACGCGCACTTGTTGAGCGCCGCCCAGGTTGGCCCCTCTGGGCTGATAGGGCATGCGGGCAGAAAAAGCCACCCGTCCCCCGCCGGACTCGTCAGGGACAATGTTCAGAGGCACATAGACCAGCAGGTTGCCGGCATTGTCCCTGTCTCGCGCCGTGATGCCGTAGGCTCTGAGCGGCAGCGGGTCAATCATCTTGTCCGTGCCGGCGTTGGGAATATCGCCCAGGGGCGCGCAGGCTGCCGTGTGGCCCGACTTTTCCAGGGCGATAAAGTGCTCGCCATCGGCAAGCGAGACCAGCTTGCGGTTGGAGATTGTGCCTGTTCCACCCGAGACGTTTTCCCACTTGTAAGCCAGGTCGCCGCCGCCCATGCATGTGCCGGTGTAGATGCCGATCCTCTCCACCGGGGTTTGACCCTGCAGGCTGAAACTCAAGCTGATATTGTTGCCATTTTGTGCCAGGCTGATGGTGGCGCTGATCCACTGCTGATAGCCGGTGGATGTGTTGACCCAGTCCTCGCCGCGCATTTGGATGGTGGTTTGCGGATTGGTCAAAGCCAGAGGAATGTCTGCACCCCCGCTCATCTGAATCTCTAACATAGGAATCAGACGCAGGTCGCCGTTGTTCACACGCGGATCGGCTGTGCGCTGCTCTCCCGTCATAGTATCGCCCCACGTGGAATCATTGCCCTTTCGGCGCTGAATCTGGCCGTTCTGATCGCCGCCGGGCCAATCCAAAACGTTGAGGGCGTATGCCAGGTGATCGCCGTTGGCCGGGCGCAGTTGAAAATCCACCAGGACGGGGTAATAAGCGCCCTTCTGGCCTGTCTTTTGGCTTATGTTGTTCACGACCAGGTTAAAGGGATTGTCGCGCGTAAAGCTCCCCGCGGCTCCTCCCCCGGCGGGAGAGGGGAGAACGGTCAAAGGAGACAGGTCAATCTTGTCCGGGACGCCGTCGTCGTCGCTGTCCAGGTCAAACGGGTCTGGCGTGCCGTCGGCGTCGGTATCACGGCAGGCAAGGCCTGGGTCTGGCGCCACCCCTTCCACCGTCTTGCGCTCTGGACATTCATCAGAATCCGGGCGGCCATCTTTATCCGTATCCGGGTCGTCGGGGTCGCTGTACCACATCTTGCCGCGATATAAAAAGCCCGCGACTTCCAGGCTATCGCCTATCAAGTCGCCGTCGCTGTCAGGGTCATTTGGATCGGTGCCCAGGCGCAGCACTTCCCACCCATCGAGCAGGCCGTCGCCATCGGAATCTTGGTTGGCCGGGTCCGTGCCCAGTGTTTTTTCCACGCAATCAGTCAAGCCATCCTGATCGGTGTCGGTGTTCTTTTCGTTCTCGGTGCAGATAACACCGGCGGTCGTGCCGCTCGCCGCCTGCCCGGCGACTGCGGGCGCAGCGAGTGGGTCGCGCTGCGGGTCCCAATCCGAGGCCGTCAATTCTTCTCGTGCCTGGCGGATGGTGTCTTGCTCTTGCTGTTGCGCATCGTATTCGGCTTGCCTGGCAGCCTGGCGTTCCATGAACGCGGCGGCCTGGTGACTTGACAGTAGCGGCGTGATGACGATAGATGTGATGAGGGACATGACCACGGCCGCATAAACCTTTTTCGATCTGGCTCGAGTGACGAGGATGAACGACAATCCTATACAGCCCAACCACATTGCCGATTGAGTACCGGCTCTTTGCCAGTATTTTGGTGTACGGGGCAAGCTGGCAGCTATCCGGTCCAGAGAATTCCGGGCTGGAACCGTCATTGGAAAGCCTGAAAAATCGGTTTTGATGTCAGCCTCCACACGTTCGCCATTTCGCTGCGGGGGATAGACAATGTGAACGCTCAGGCGCATGGGCAGGCCGCGCTCATCAAGCCACACTTTGCCCTGACCTGTCACCGCACGGTACACATCGGAGGTGTCCAGCGACAATCCTGCCGGCAGTTCGCCTTTGTCCGTGAGATGGCGCTCCAGTTGGTCACGCATGTACCTGGCGAATGTGGGGCCGTCCACATCGAACGTAAAACATGAAATGGGATCCGTGAGAGACGAATCCGCGTTTTCACGTTTCACGTTTTTCGCTCCCGCCAGGTACGCCATGAGGTCCTTGCCGGGGGCAAAGGCATTGGAAAGATCATCCACCTCCTGCCACTCACCGCCCGAGACGCGGCTATAGCCGTGGTCGTCCTCGATGCGCAACTCGACGCCATCGTTGCGGTTCAGGGTGCTACCGCCGCCATTCCACATCGCCATCGTCAGGCTGCGCTCGGGCAGGTTGGCCTGGCCCTCCAGGTAGAGCGTATCCTTGCGGCTGCTGCGGCCCACATTGACCAACGCTGGAGCCGGATACGTGGTCTGCATGATCTCGGTCGCAAAGTTGTATTTGCCTATCTCCTGGGTGCGCTGCCAGGCAGATTGCACCTGCTCGTGAGGGGAAAGCGGCCGGGCGTGCGAGCCTTGGGGGGTAAGCGCCGCCACGAGCAAAAGCACTGCCGCGGCAAGAAAAAACCAACGATGAGACAAATGGGGTTTCATTCTACCTCCCTGTCCGGGCCAGGTTGGGGAAGGGCTCCTGGCTATAGGACAGGGAGCGGGGAGCAATCCCCCAGCGTGGCAATTTTGCTTGAATCCCGCCCGAGCGAGAATGGGGGAGCACTCTGACGAGCCGGGATGTTCTTTAACGATTTTATACTGGGAACGGGTAAGAATTGGACATTTAACGTAACTTGTATACTGGACCTATTCAGCCTGCCCGTGCTGTGCCGGGCGGACCACAGTCCGCCCGGACCAGACTCTGCTGACACCGGCTACACTGAGACGCCCCCAGGTGGCTCAGGTGCCATCTGCTCCGCCGGACTGTGGTCCGGCGGGCGCAGGCTGAATATAACCACGTGCTACCACGCTATTCAGCCTGCCCGTGCTGTGCCGGGCGGACCACAGTCCGCCCGGACCAGACTCTGCTGACACCGGCTACACTGAGACGCCCCCAGGTGGCTCAGGTGCCATCTGCTCCGCCGGACTGTGGTCCGGCGGGCGCAGGCTGAATATAACCACGTGCTACCACGCTCAGTAAAAGTCCAAAATTCACCCGTGCGCAGTATACCACATCTCAGTTCGGAGTGCAACAGCCCAGGCTCGCGACCCGCGGGGGTGCCTATTATTTTTGCGTCCCCTCCGGCCCGGACCGGTCTCCAGACCGCACCCGACTGACCCTCCCGCAGGCTTTAAAACCTGCGGAAGGGTTGGCTGTCCGGATTATGGCATGTTTTTCACCACCAGAGGCAGAAAGACCGCGTATCCCGGTTTCGCCCTCACCGTGGTGGTGAAGGTTTGCTCATCAAACAGCCCGCCGCTGTCGGTCATGCGCAGCACGACCGGGGTGGTCGCCCACATCGGCGCTACATCCACAATCGGCGGCGTGCCGTTGCCGGTACCGGGGACGGTGGGGATGTCCACAAAGCGCGGGTTGCCGTCCAGGTCGGTGGCGACGCCAGAGGGCACGGTGGCATTGTTGCCCGCATCAATGGCCGGAGATGTGGATTGCGGGCGCAGGTTACCACCTGCGGCGTCCACACAGCGCGGATCGTCCGTGAGCAGGTTCGAGCAGGTGACTCCGGCCACGGATCGCCGTTATCGCTATCACGCCCTCTTTCAAGAGTTCCTCTGTCGCTGTCTGGAGCAGGAAGAAGGGACCACGGCGGTGCGCGAGTGGCACCGGCGCGCGGCGGCGTGCCTGCTCAAATTTCCAGATCTGGCCAGCACTGGATGTGGTCCGGTCGCTTCCCCGGCCGTGGGAGCGATACCTCTTTCAGCGACAGGAAGGCGAAGGTGAGTCCGAAGTAAGTTCCACCGTCCCACGTCCGGCGGGACATAGGGCGCATAATTCGGGAGTTGGGCACCCAGGCCCGTCGGCTCCAATCCCGAGGAAAACCAGGGGCGGCGAAGGGGAACGCGCCTGACATCCCGGGCCAGGCAGGGAACCGTCCGAAAAGCGGCGACAAAGGGCTCCCGGGCGGCCTTCCAGCCCAATTGAGATGTTTTTGAAGATGCAGCACTGGGCCCGGCTTGTCACCGGGATAGGGATATTTTTGTCCAAAGTCCAGGTGGATGACTGAAGCCACTTATTGGCAAATCCAACTGCACAGGTTATAATACTGAAGAGTATCTATTCAGCCTGCGCCCGCCGGACCACAGTCCGGCGGAGCAGATGGCACCTGAGCCACCTGGGGACGTCTCAGCGTAGCCAGTGTCTGCAAAGTCTGGTCCGGGCGGACTGTGGTCCGCCCGGCACAGCACGGGCAGGCTGAATAGCGTGGTAGCACGTGGTCAAATGGTATTTATTCAGCCTGCGCCCGCCGGACCACAGTCCGGCGGAGCAGATGGCACCTGAGCCACCTGGGGGCGTCTCAGCGTAGCCAGTGTCTGCAGAGTCTGGTCCGGGCGGACTGTGGTCCGCCCGGCACAGCACGGGCAGGCTGAATAGCGTGGTAGCACGTGGTTATATTCGGCCTGCGCCCGCCGGACCACAGTCCGGCGGAGCAGATGGCACCTGAGCCACCTGAGGGCGTCTCAGCGTAGCCAGTGTCTGCAAAGTCTGGTCCGGGCGGACTGTGGTCCGCCCGGCACAGCACGGG